>FWWM01001509.1_pt1 | contig 69538 bp, 60 predicted proteins | sample 2228351 | NCBI WGS metagenome assembly FWWM01 (sample SAMEA103939774, study PRJEB20133) | metagenome | reverse complement strand
CTCTGCATCAACCAGTGGTCCAGTGAAAAGGACCCGATCTCCGAGGCCCAGCGACCTGGTCAGCTTCAGGACCCTTTCAGAATATTGTCGATCCATCTCCAGGCTGCCCACAACGGTCAGAGTCCACTGCTTTCGAGGCAGATGGGATAACGCATAGAGCAATGTATGCAAACCCTTGCGCGGGATGAGATTGCCCAGGAAGAGCAAACGAAGAGGTCCTGGCTGATGAGCGCGGGAGTTGATCTCCGCTGGGGAGATATGGACAGCCATACGGTCCCCACCAGGCTGTGCAATGACCGAAGGTTTACCTTGTGGTATGAGCTGTTCCACACTTTTGCGGGTGGCATGGCTGTTGAAGACATAACCATCCACGCTCTCGAGAAAAAGAAGTTCGATTCTCCGATAGATACGTTTCTGCCATTGCGGATAGTCTTCGCTGGATCGCAGGTGATGGACGATAGCTATTACAGCACGGGAGGGCTGTGCTTTGATCCTTCTATTGATCCAAAATAGCGAAGGATGGCACAATTCATCCTCGAGAAGGATATCAACCTGCAAAGAATTCAGGCGTTTCCGAAGCGATGGCATGAAGTTGTGTCTCAAACTGAAGAAGTATTTTTCCACTGGCAGGGAGACAATCACAACTTGATCACCGCGCTGCTGCAGATATTCAACCAGGAGCCGATCGTACAAGTATCCACCCGAAAGGGTATCCAGCGATCCATAAATCAGCAAGCCAATTCGCATGAGTTCAGAGAGAGAATAAGGGGGGAATAGGGATAGATTGTGGAACGTTCAAGACAGGTTGCCGGGTGTATCACTCATGCCATGACCACTGATAAGAAGCCCAGGCGATATCATTTTCCCAAAGCCTGACGGTAACCGAATTGAGACCGACTGCGGGTAAGTTTGAGACCAGTGATTGACAGAAAATGCGGGCGAAATGTTCCAGGCTGGGGTTCAGGCCGGTGAACTCATCAAGGTCGTTGAGGGTCTTATCCCGGAAGCGTGCAACCTGAGCTTCCAGCTGTTTCTCGACCTCGACGATATCGACCAGATAACCATGCGGGTCGAGATGTGCTCCGACAAGCTCCACTTCGACCTGGTAATGGTGGGAATGCAGCTCGTTCTCCGCACCCCAATCTCCCCCGATTAAATAATGTTGAGCGATGAAGTCTCGCCTGACAGCCAGGGTATACATGGATAATCTCCTGTGTGAGGGAACGGTCTTATTCGAACCTGAACCGCCAGACCGCCAATACCGCGAACAAGACTGCAAATCCCAGCAGGACTGCGATCGGGATCAGGGTCTCGTTTAAACCTGCACCCCGGATCAGGATGCCCTTATATCCGTCCATGATCCATGCCACTGGTGACAGGTGACCGATTCGCTGCACTACAACGGATGTGGTTTCCAGTGGGACCCAGGCGCCGCCTAAACCAGCCAGGACGAACATCGGAATGAGTGTATAGACAATGACCTGCTCTTCGCTTTTGGCTAGCGTACCGATCAGCAGTCCCAGGCTGGCAGCAGCCAGGGCAGTTGCAATGGAGAGAAGGAGAGTGGCCAGCGGCGCGCCATAATAGTCCAGCCCCAGGAACAGCTGTCCGAAGACAGTCAATAGCAACAGCTGAACGAATATGAGCACGAACATGGCAAGGTAATGTCCCAAAAGGATCTCGCTGCGGCGGATGGATGTGGTAAGCAAGCGGGACAGCGCGCGGGTCTTTCGTTCGATTACCAGCACCTCTGCTGCGCCAATTAGTCCGGCGATCGCAAACTGAGCCATCATCCCCGGGGATGAGTGGGCGAATGCGTTGCTGTCCTGATTTTCATCTCCTTCGGTGAGCCGTGCCTGTCTGGTTTCCACGACCAGCGGAGGCTGTGCCCAGGCTTGCAAGACCGAATTCACAGCCGTCTCCATATAGTCAGCACGTGCGCTTTCATCTAACAGATGCCCTCTGGTCTCATAAATCCGCAGGCTAGTCTGGGCGGTTTGCAGAGCTGTCTCCAGCTTCGCGAACGCGGCGCGGACCTCGTTGTAAGCTGTGAGGCCCGCCAGGTCAGCCCGATCGGCGATGACATCTGCCTTTATGTTTTGGGAGGAAATGAGTGCGAAGCTGAAACCATCAGGGATGATCACCGCGGCCACAATATCTTTATTGGAGATCATCCTATCGATCTCTTCATCGTTGTCGAGGACGATCGCCCGTACGGCGCTGCTGGAATTCAAGGTCTTCTTCAGAAAATCGGGCAATTGCCCGCCATCCCTATCCAACACACCCACAGGAAGCCGTGGATCTTCCTGGTTTCCCGGAGCCCCACCAAACATGAAACCAAACAAAAGCGTGAAGGCGATCGGCATGATCAGCAGGAAGAAAGCCGCCTTCCAGTCTCGCAGCATCTGGATGAGATCCTTCAACGCCAGATCGATGATGCGCATATTCTCACTCGAACCTTTTCCGCAGGCGCACCAATCCAACCAGGAAGAATAAGGCGCTCCAGGCGAGCTGACCAGCCAGGAATAGGAGGGTAGCCTGAATACTTGCCCCCTCCATCGCCAGGCGCAGGCTGCGCATAGCCCAGCCCTGGGGAACGATCAGGGCCGCCTGCTCAAAAATCTGTGGTGTTGTGGGCATTCCAGCAGTGAAGACCGGAGAGATACCGATCATCCCTGTAAAAGTTAATACGCCGCCAAAAACCACCCCTGCTTGCCGGGAGTTCTTCAAAAATGAAATGATAAATAGCCCGCATGTCGTTGCTAGCAGTATCAAGCCAGCAGCCGCCAGGAACACTTCGAGTGGAGCACCCCAATAGATACCGAATGCGAAACGGGAGAAAAGCAGCAAAACACTCACCTGAACCAGGATGATGATCAAAACCGCCAGGAACTTGCCGCTCAGGATGGTCGTGGTGGCGGTAGGGGTGGTAAACAGGCGCGACAAGGTGCCCTTTTCTTCCTCGGTTAATATGGACTGTGCGGATGCCGCTCCGGTAAAGAAGGCATAGAAGACCATCATGCCGCCCATGATCAAACGCAGAATACGGGTCAAGGCGCCGTTGTTATCAACGGCAGTGCTTTCGGGTGTGCTCACCTGAAACAAAGCGCTCTTGCCACTCCTCTCCTCATTCAGGGGTTCAATGAACGCTGTGACGACTTCTTGGGCTTGTGCATCTGTGAGGGCTATTCCAGAACCAGCCAGCTGCTCCATGGTGACCTGGATTCCGATCTTTGTGCTGGAGATCCCCTGAACGAACTGGTCGAAGATGGACTTAACTATTCCTGGCCCCAAGGTCAGTGTGGGATCTTGATAGAGCTCCAGGCTGGCACTTTCTCCTGGCTCCATGACCGCCTGAGTGAAATCAGCCGGGATGATGATAGCAACATCCACTTCGCCGCGCTCGACTGCCTGGCGAGCCTGGTTTTCGCTCTCTGCGATGGTCACTGCCAGAAGATCTGCCAGAGATTCGCTCTGCAGCGCCCGGATGAGCACCTCCCCTATATTGGACACGCCGCTCAGGTCGATGCCCGCTTTTGCCAGGCTTGCAGCCAGCTGAGACGAAGCCTCACCCTTATCCCCCGCCGCTCCACGATCCAGATTCACGATAATGAGAGTTGTTTGGGGGACCTGGACACCGGTACCCTCCCCACGCACACCACCGAACATGAAATAGAACATCCCCGTGACCAGGATCGGCACGCCGAACATGAACGCCAGTGCAAAATAACTGCGAAAAGATTGGTGGATATCTTTCAGGATTACGGTGAGAAGTTTCATGGATCAATCCCGCAGCGCCCGACCAGTGAGATGCAAGAACACGGTTTCCAGGTTGGGTTCCTGGATCTGAATAGAGGTCAGGCGACAACCTTTTTGATTGGCGCTTTCGATCAGCGGAGGTAGAACTGTATTGCTGTCCTCGACCAGCAGATGGATGGTACCGTTCTCCTGACTGACCTGCTTCACAGCCGGCACGTTCCGCCATATCTCCAGAATCCCTTCTGGGATTGTGTTGAGGGTCAGGGTCAGGCGGTCGAGTTCACCAACGATCTTAACCAGCTCCCCGTGTGTACCAGAGGCGATCAACCGGCCGTGATCCATGATGGCAATGTGCTCCGATAGTTCCTGAGCCTCTTCCATGTAATGCGTCGTATAAAGGATCGTTGTACCTTCCCGGTTGAGGTCTTTGACGCCTTCGAGTATGTTGCGCCGGCTTTGCGGGTCGATTCCAACTGTTGGTTCGTCCATGATTAATAGACGCGGCCTGTTCAAGAGAGCGATGCCGATATTAAGCCTGCGCTTCATGCCACCCGAGAACTTGCCCACGCGCCCTTTCTCCCGCTCCCCTAAGCCGGTGAGCTCCAAAACCTCATCGACCCTCTTGCGCAGGGCTGGGCCGCGCAAGCCGTACATCTTCCCCCAGAAGGTAAGGTTTTCACGAGCCGACAGGTCTTCGTAGATGGCGATCTCCTGCGGCACCACGCCGATCTGCGCTTTAACCTGCTGAGGGTTTTTCAGGACTGAATATCCCATCACCTCGACATCCCCCCGATCCGGCTTGAGCAGGCAGGAGATAATGGAAATTGTGGTCGTCTTACCTGCTCCGTTTGGCCCCAACAGGCTGAAGATCTCCCCCTCCTGGACAGTGAAGCTGATCCCATCTACAGCGCGAATGTCGCCGAAATACTTATGCAGATCGACGACCCGAATAGCGTGTTCAGCTTGCATGCTACTCCCTCTTAATCGATGAGATTGGCATTAGTATAACTTAAATTTCCTTGTAGGATTCCAACTGCGCGCAAGGTCAGAAAGCGATTCCTCCATCATCTCGCTCAGGACGTGCACGTGAATGCGCCTGATACCAGGCGATGAGGCGCTAACGTTCGCCATCGAAGAGCTTTAAAGCATCTTGAACCAGGCGGGCACTGAATCGTGCAGGCAAAAGGTGATGAAGGAAGGGCGCTGGTTCACCGAATATCCCTCGAAGGAAAAGAAACGAAAGAATCTGATGAACCGCCGCTTATGGAGGGAAAATCACAGTGCTCAATACTTGAGTACCACCTGAATCGTTTTCTCGGGGTGTTCGTCTAGCAGGTGGTATGCTTCGGCTGCCCTTTCGAAAGGAAAAGTGTGGGTGATGAGGCTGATCTTTTCCGATCGGCCGGAAGGGATGAGCTCCTGGCGCGTATCTTCGGTCAGGCTGGCTGGCCTGACCTGCCGCAACATCTCCCAGGCGACATCCAGTCGCCGGGATTTATCCCAGCGGGCGCTGAAGCGCGGATCGAGAGTGCTCACCTGGCTGCTGACCAGGCGGATGCGGCCCCGGTGGAACTTCCCTCCTAAATCGATCGGGGCACGCTTGTCTCCATACCAGGAGCCGATAACCACGCGTCCGCTGAAGCCGCACAGATCGATCGCCAGGTCCAATGCGGCAGGGTTGCCTGTCAGTTCGTAGACCAGGTCTGCGCCATCACTCCCTGGTTTCGATGTGCGGTCGGTTCCCAACCCAACGGCGCTTTTTCGGGACAATCTCGAAGAAAGGATAACCCTGGCAGGCTCAACCTCATCTGGATCGAGGCTCGCATGAGCGCCCAATGCAAGTGAAGCCTGCCTTCTCAGGGGGTGGTGATCCAGAGTCACCAGGCTTTCCAGAGGGAAGCCTGCCAGGAGAGCAGTTGTCAGAAGCCCAACGACACCTTGCCCAAGGACAGCGACTCTCTCACCGATCAGCGGTGCGCCATCCATCAGGAAGTTCACCGCGGTCTCCATGGTTGGGAGAAAGACCGCATCGGAGATACTGATGTCATCTGGCAGCGGAAAAAGCCCAGAGAGCTGTGACACGAAATGACTGGCATGCGGCTGGAAGGCAAAGACGCGCCTGCCCAGCCAGTTTTCGTCCACATCTGGACCGACCTGGATCACTTCACCAACCACTGCATAACCATAGCGCAATGGATATTTAAACCTCCCTCTGAGAGCGGGCAGGGTCTCGTCGAGAGGCAGGTCGGTTGGGAACTGGTTGCGGTAAACGAGCATTTCTGTGCCGGGACTAATTGCGGAGAGGAGCGACCGGACTAGCGCCTCTCCGCTGCCAGGTTTGGGCTGAGTCTCATGGTGCAGCTCGACTCTCTTTGGTCCTGTAAAATAAAGGCTCAGGCGTTCCAAGCCGGTTTCCCCCAGATGATCAGGTCTTTGCCGCACCAGGCGCTGAATGGTGAAACGAGACGCACCCATGCCCGACTGTCGGGAGTTCCATCCCCGCTAAGAAGATCCCCAACCGCAGGCAGCCCACCGATGAAGACGGGAGCGATCGTCAGCACGCAAAAATCCGCCAGACAATGAGATAGAAAGGAGGTGATCACGGAAGCGCCTCCTTCGACCATCAGATCCTTGGTGCCCAAATGGGCTAATGTCATCAGGAGGGCGTTCAGGTCAACCCGCCTGTCCTTGTCTGCTGGCAAACGCAGGATCTTCGCGCCTCTGGCTTCCAGTCTGGCGGCTTTATCTCGATCGCCCGAATCAGTCGTCGCGATCCAGACCGGGGCGTGATCCAGCACGCGAGCGTTGAGTGGTAGCCGCAACCGGCTGTCCAGGATGACCGGGGTGGGATTTCTCCCCGGGACAAGGCGCACGGTCAATTGCGGATCGTCGGCAAGAATGGTGCCGATGCCGACCAGGATGGCATCGCTTGCTGCGCGCAAACTGTGGGTCAATTCAAGTGAGTCGGTGCCGCTGAGCTTCAAGGGTTCTCCGCCGCGTGCGGCAATGCTCCCGTCCAGGCTCTGCGCATAGCTCAACAGGATGCGCGGCCTGTCTATTGGTTTTTCCACGTTTTGCCAATCAGCGAGAACGGAGTCAAGCGGATTCATTTTTTGAACCGTTACCACCGTTCCCACCGGAGAGGTTGGGAAGATCGATCGAGAGCTGATGATTCATCCGATTCATCTTGGTCCATAGATACATGGCATTATCTGCGGTAATGCTCCCCTGAAGAGGTAATCTTTTGTTGATCGTCACCCCGAGGCGTCTCAGGTGCTCGATCTTGGAGGGGTTGTTGGTGAGGAGCTGCACCGATTCGACACCCAGGTCTTCCAGGATGAGTGCAGCAACTGTGTAATCGCGCTCATCAGCCTGATGGCCAAGCACCAGATTGGCGTCGACAGTGTCCAGCCCTTCATCCTGGAGGTTGTATGCCCGCAGCTTATCGAGCAGACCGATGCCGCGGCCTTCCTGGCGCAGATAGATCAACACACCCTCACCAGCTGCTGCAATTGTCTTCAGGGCACGTTTCAGCTGCTCCCCGCAGTCGCAACGTAAAGAGCCGAGGACGTCACCGGTGAGACATTCAGAGTGTATGCGGGTGATCACATCCCTTTTGCGGGCAACCTGACCCATTACCAGGGCCAGATGCTCCTTTTCATCCTGGTTGTTTGTGTAAAGGTGCAGGAAAAATTCGCCCTCTGAAGTTGGGATGCGTGCCTGAACTTTTCGCTCTACTCGGATCTGATTCATGGTACTCCTGGTTATATCCATCATGCTTACAACACCTTGACCAGGGACTTTAGACAGAACCTGCTGCCCGGTTGGTATAGTTCGACCGGTTCCATATTCGATTGGCTTTTCAAGTGTTTCACCTAACGCTGTGATCTATCCAGGATCAGGAAGGCGATCAGGATCAGCTCGATGAGTTTGGTGATATAGCCCAGCGCGCCAGATGGCCAGGACTTATCGCCGATCGCCAGCCAGGCAACTATCGTCACCGCTGCATAACCCAGGAAAACCCAGCGCACCGCTTCGCGCCTCTCCTTAACCAAGGGTAGTGGAAGGGTATAGGCGGCAAGCAGGGTAAGATAGCCAAGACCGTTCAAAATGAACAGAGGGTCTGGGAAAAGTAATGAAATATGGATCAGAGCCGTCGCCAGCGTGAAAAGGACGATGCCAACCTTAATGGGTTTGATACCAGTTCGTGTCGTTTCCATGAAAACTCTCCTTTACTCATTTGACCAACTTTTCAATTCGAGATCCCTTCGGGTGAGCAGAATTCCCAACAAGAGACCAATCCCGGCAAAGATCACATCACGTGCCCGGATCACCAAACTCAGGCTGATCCCTATGGCGGGGTTGATGCCCAGCCTCTCCATGACCAGCACCTGGCTTGCCTCCAGGCTTCCCAGTCCACCAGGAAGCGGCAGCAAGAAAGCCAGGCGAGAAGCTGTCAGCGCAGTCACGGTTTGGGGAAGGGTCAGCGGCGCGCCCAGCCACCGCAAGGCTAGGTGAAATTCGCATACCATAATGAGCCAGATCAAGATCGAGAGAGTACCCGATTTCACTAGGGCTGCCGGCTTTTCACGATAGAAACTTGTGATCTCCGTCTCCGCTGAATCGATCGCCTGGCTGATCTCGCGAAGCCGGGAAGAGGTCTCGAACCTCTCTGCCAGAGCTGAAAACAGGGTGGAAGCAGGTCGGAAGCCGAGCCCTAACGCTATAAGGTAACCGAGAGGTATGATCAATAAGCCAGCAGGTAAGGACAGCAGCATTGGGGAAGGCCTGGCTTCCAGTGCGCCTGCCAGGATCACTGTGGCCATCCCAATCAGAAGGAAGGTGAAGTTTGCCAGCAGCTCGAAGAGCTTATCGAGCGTGACACTGGCAACCGCTGATGCAAATGGCACTTTTTCCCGCTTTTTCAGCAGGAACACCTGCCAAGGCTCACCGCCGAACTGTGGGCCTGGCGTGAAGTATGACATGCTGAATGCAGCCAGGCGGTAAAGGACCAACCTGCTATATAAGCGTGGATAACCCTGGGCGCGCAGGATCACCCACCAGCGGCTGCTGAAGAGGGTAATAATGAGTCCGTTAAGTACAAATAAGCCAATAATTTTCGGAAAGCTCAGGTATGTCAATCTCTCTGCGATCTGGGCGAGTGGAATGTCTTTTAACGCCCACCAAAAGACGATGGGGATTAAAACCCAGAGCAGGATACGCAAGACTCTGCCGGGCAGGAATGCCCGACTGACGCTGAGCTTGCTGCTGGGGATGAGCGACTTGCTCTCTAATACGCCTGCCATGAACTTTTCATACCTCCCCCAGTCTTTTTTCAATGAGCTTTCTTTCCGGGCTCCACAGAGAATAAGGACCGCTGCCAATGATGAGCAATGCCGAACCGGCGGTGATCAGGATCGCTTCTGTCGAGAAAAAGCCTTGGATCTCTTGGAATAAACCAACCGCGATGAGTATGCAGAGTGCAGCAATCCGCCCTGAAGCTCCCAATAGCAATGAAACCAGAGCAATGCTTGAAAGTGCGAGGATTGCACCTTTCCAGAGCCATGATGCCTCGGAATGGGTTGTTCCTGGAACCGCTGTTTCGATAAGCCAATACGCAAGCAACAGGGTTGTCAGGAGACGCAGGAAGAATGGGAACCAGGTGGCGAGTTTGATGAATGAGGGATTATTGATGATTACGTCCGTAAACCTTTTTCCAGGCATTTTCCCACTCGCGCTGAGAAAGTCGCGCCCAAAGCCTGCCAGGAAAGGCAATGATAATACGATCGCAGCCAGATGAGTGGCTGGCGGTGAGAAGATAGGGAATGACAGCACAGCCGTCAGACCCATCATCACGCCGGCGATCGGCCTCCGGCCCGGTCTGTGGTCCAATGGGACGACAGGTTGCCCGAGACGCTCGAGCAACCATTGACCAGTAATGAACAGGTAGCGCGCCAGACCGACCAGCAAAAACCAAGCTGGGACCTGCTCATAATGTACAGTAAGAGAAGCGCCGACCAGAACAGCCAAACCATCCAAGCGGAGATCGAGCGATTCGCCAAGTTGTGTAACCTGATGCGAACGGCGAGCCAGATAGCCGTCGAAGAGATCCGCTGCGATGGCAATTGTGAACAGGCTTCCCGGCAGGAAACCAAGCAGGCCGCTCGGGCGGGGCAGGAGTAGAAACCCAGCCACCATAGACAGTATGATCCCTCTGGCAACCGAAAGCGTGTTTGCGATACCCAGGGAGGGCAGGAGCTCCGCTTGCAGGGGACGATGGTTGAGAGGCAGGGTAGCATACAGGCTTCCCAAAACATATGCTGTAAGACATGCCACCGGGATAACCCAGCGGATGGCCAGGTCGAAGCGCCACCAGCTGGATTGGAGCCAGACAGCTACGCCCAACACTACGAGTGTGAGCGTCAGCATTCTAAACCAGGTAGCTCTTAATCGGCGGAGTGCATCCTGTGCCATGTTGTCATCCGTAAAAATGATGCCAGAATTTTACCATCGGGCATTTTATTTAGAGTATTTTACGTCAATATGGAAAAATTAGATTGAAATGCTATCTCAAAGCAAGCACTGCAATCACACCGCGATGGTCGGATACACCATCGACTTGAGCCAGTCGCGCAGATAAGGTCTCCCAATCGTCGGTATGGAATATATAATCGATACGTGCGAGCCATTGCGGCACGTACCAGTCCCCCAGGTGTGGACGGTCGCTGCCGGGGATGTCGCTCCCAGGGAAGGTATGCCCCAGCCCAAATCCAGCCTCTTGCCAGGAATCAATCAATTCAGAGGTCAAAATCCTGTAGGGTCTGCTCCATGATGTGCAGTTCGCATCACCTGCCAGTATCGCCGGGGTTGATTGCGTGGCCATATTTACCAGCTGTTGCGCTTCGATGGCGCGCCAGCGCAGCGTGTCGAGCACCATTGAGCGTGGGGTGATAGCGGTCGTGGAGGTCATGTGGAAATTGACCAGGGTTACCGTCCGGCCTTGCCACTCCATTTCGAGGAGTTGTGGGCCGCCGACCCAATGTCCCCTCAGCCTCCTGCCATTGACGCGGATCGGATACTTGCTGATCGTGCCGATCCCACGGGGATCATCGATCGGTTCGAGGATCTGGTAAGGATAAACATCGCTCAGCTCAGCCTTCAGAGCCCGTGCCAGGTTAGCGTTGAGTTCCTGGATAAAGACCACATCAGCGTCCTCGTACCGGATCGTTTCGAGAATCGGCTCGGTGAAATCGTGCCAGGCCAGGACATTGAACGTCATGATGGCGAGGGGATGTCCCCGTGGGTTAGGGGATTCCAGTCGCGGTGTAAACAAGGCTCCCCAATGCCATATGAAGACCAGCGCGCCGATAAGGGCGCCGATTGCCAGTGCCCGGCTTCGGCACAGGAGGGTGATGCCAAAGAGAACAGGCAAAGGGAAGAAGAGATATACAGCCAGGAACTCAAGCAAACTCACGATGACCAGCCGATCGCCTGTCAGCCGATGCAGGATGAGCCAGATGAAGAGTGCGGTCAGATATGTCCAGCTCGCGGTTAGCAGAAAAAAACACAGGAACTTTCTTGCCTGCGCCATAATGAGCAGATTTTCAAAGATCTCTTCGATTGAACTGGCGCATCGCCAGCAGCAGGGCGCCGCAGGCGTAAATCACCGCGTAGACGATCATCATAGGGCTGGGTACGGATGTGGGAGAGAAGAAGGGTGAAAATCCGAGCGCCCTGATCAGGGGCGATTGCATCTCGAATGCGGCTCGTTTCCACAACGCTTCGCTGGGGATGATCAGACTGGTGATGATCCCGATGTTGACCGCGGTTTGATTGTGAACAAATGCGCCGATTTGTTCGACCCAGCCACCGACAAAAGCCACCCCGTATAGACCAAATGCCAGCACACCATTTGCCAGTGTGGACAACATCGTCCCTCCCAGGAGAGACACCCCCAGCAGTAGCAGGCTGTTGAGCCAGATCATCGCCAGACCACCCGGAAGGTTGGCAGCCCGATAGCCCGAGATCAGATAAACGAGCAGGACAACCCCGCCCGACATCAACAGCTGATAGAGAGTCAGCATGGCGACAAACCCCAGCCATTTTCCCAGCACGATCTCCCACCTGCGCACCGGCTTGGCGAGCAGAGTGTGAATTGTCCCGGAAGCGATCTCCCCCGAGAGAGTATCGACTGAGGTCAGCACAGACATCATCACGGTGAGAAAGTTGACTACGTACATGCCGGCCATAAAGAAAAAATTGCGGATCTCATTCTGTTGTAATGCCGGGGTGGATTCGCGTACGATTTCGATGTTCATAAAATGAAAACCCAGACCGTAGACAATCAGGAAGAGAATACCCAGGACGAGCGCGGCAAGAAGAATTCTCCGGCGGGCTGCTTCACGAAAAGTCAGATGGGCGATAATCAGGGGGATCATAAGCCACCATCCGTTCCAACGATCTGGATAAAGAGGTCCTCCAGGGAGATCTGCTGGGGTTTCAGTGCATACACCTCAACGCCTTGTGCGACAAGATAGCGGTTGATTTCCGGCAGGTCTGCCTCGTCAGTCACCGTCATGGTCAGATGATCGCCGTCTACGCGTATAATGTTGCCCCAATGAGATAGACCTGTGAGCACGTCCGGGGCGAGTCGAAGGGCATGAATTTCCACGGTCAGCTCGCCTTCGACCAGGTTACGTAGTGCTGCGGTTCGGATCACGACGCCATGTTTGATGAAAGCCACCCGGTCACAGGTGATCTCGACCTCGCTCAGCAGGTGAGAGTTCAGAAAAACCGTTGCACCTTTCTCGCGCAGGGTATGGATGAGATCCCGCACCAAGCGGCGACCAACAGGGTCCAGCCCGGAAGTCGGCTCATCCAGAATCACGAGCTGGGGATCGTTGAGCATGGCTTGTGCTAAACCGATGCGCTGAAGCATGCCTTTCGAATAGGCGCGTAACTTTTTATTGGCGTGCGCTTTGAGACCCACCAATTCCAACAGCTCCTCCACGCGCCGGGTTAATCGCTCTTTGGGCATCCTGTAAAGATTTCCATGCAGGGTAAGAAACTCTCGCCCACTCAGCCAATCATGGAAGCGGAAATGTTCTGGGAGGAAGCCTATCCGGGCGCGAACCTTGTGATCGCCCAATGGCTCGCCGAGCACCCTGCCCTGTCCTGCGGTGGGGTGAATCAGCCCCAGAAGCATCTTCACCGCAGTGGTCTTCCCGGCTCCGTTTGGCCCCAGAAAACCAAAGACTTCCCCTCTTTCGACTTTCAGCGTCAGGTCTTCAATGGCGACTTTCTCCCCAAAGACTTTGCGCAAGCCGTGGATTTCGATGGCAGGGGTGGAATCTGTGACCATTATCGGCGTTGAATTCCTTCTTTCCCAGGAGTTGGTGATTGGGTCTAATTTTACCCACTCCACAGAGATGACTCGTGGTGAGGGGACTATTTATGAAAAATTCGTTCCCATCCGTGGATAGGCAGATTTATGGGGTGACACCCTGGGGCATTTTACCCTATCTGGAATTGAATTGGCAGGCATTCCAAAGAATGCCTGCCTCTGGTTCTGATCATCTGATCCACAACGGGTGTGTGAATTCTCTCAACTATTGAAGCGTATCGGCGATCGAGAGTGCTTTGTTTTTATCACCGGCGCCAGCAAGAGCGTAGATGATCCCATTCTTGATCCACACAAGCATGTAATGGGGAATTTCCAGAGTGTGTGCCTGGCGGATGAAGGTCCCTTCGACGCCATCCACTGTGACCTGTTCAACGGTAGCTTCGTACCGGGGGATGGGAAGTACCAGCGTGGTTGCCCAATCTATCTGCCGGCTCAGGGCCTCAGCATCTTCGGGAGGCATCCCTGCCACCTGAAGCAAAGCGCTCCCGATCTGTGCCAGATCCATACCCGCGGGTGCATTGATAGTCGGGCTGGCGACTTGGATCAGGTTCGCGCACCCGTAAGGCGTATACGCGATCCGATCGGGATCGGTCGCTTTTGTATCGATGTAACCACAGGCACCAATACTGGCTACCACTGTGGGAGGAATTTCGACCGTAATCTCGGATCCATCGAGCTGGGGGGGCAGCTGGATGTCCTCATGGCCGAGTTCCCTGAGAAGATCGTTGACCAATGCCAGATCAACCCGGAGAGTGAGCTTGCTGCCCGGCTGAACTTCCAGATGAGGTTCTCCTTTCAAACCGACAGGCAGGCGGATCGGTATCCCTGCCAGCTGGCTGGCTTCTTCTGGGGTTACGTCGCGCCTGTATTCACCGATCTGTTCGACATGTGTATTTTCAGAGAAAAGGGCTTGAAGAGTGTCGGATGTGCCCAGCTGCTCAGGCAATATACCACTATCCACCTGGATGACTGTCAGTTTCTCCACCCTGAACAGCCCCAAGAAGCTGTTTGCAATCGCCCGCGCAGAAGGAAAGGAAAACACCACAGCCATGATCAACAGAATCCCCGCAATGATCCATGCTGGCCGATAGGCGCGGGTGAAAACTTTGTGAAACATAGTGTCTTTCTCCTTGGTTAGATATCTTTTTGAGAACTTTGCAAAGGCAATCTGCCCAGGTAGCCTGGGCTGATCGGGCTCGGCAGCCAGCGAATCCAGCCGGGAACTCGAGATCTGAGCCAGGTTAGCGAGCTCGCGCACTTTCTCCTGGCATGGTGTGCAGTTTCTCAAGTGTCCTTCGGCTTTCTCCTTGTCAGGGCCGGAGAGCTCCTGATCAAGGTGAGACCTGATCTCTCCATCAGAGAGGTGCATAGCCTGCCTCCTTTTCGATTGAACTACTCTGGCACGCATTGATAATAAAATTCGTGTTTTACTGCTTTTTTTAACGTTCGTTCGCCACTTTCTTGCCGGTTGCCTCTCATCCTGATCAAGGGACATCGTCTGGATAAGATCGTCGATAGAGGCGTTCGAACTCCTGCTCTGCGCGCGCCAGCATTTTTCCGATCGATGATGGTCTGATCTTCAATACCTCAGCCAGTTCAGCGTAGGACAGGCCAGAATGGCGCAGCAGCAGCAACTGTGCTGAACGGGGCTTCATGATGCCAAGGACACTGCGTACTTGCCGGCGCAGTTCGGTTTGCTCGAGTTCTTCGTGAGGATTGGTCTCTACCTTATTTTCTAAAAATGAGCTGCCCACCAGCGCTTCATATTTCGCACGCCGATTCCGAGAGCGAAGTGCATTCAGCCCCAGATTGGTCGCCACCCGGCAGAGCCAGCCATATATATTGATCTGTTCGCGTGGCGGATGACGATACAGTTTCCAGAAGGTCTCCATAGCCAGATCCTCTGCCTGGTCTACATCACCGACGATGCGCATCAAGAGGGCATACACTCTCGTCCAGTTTGCAAGGAACACCGCTTCGAAGCCTGAACTGTGTCCTCGTAATGAGCTTTCTCGCTGGAGATCCTGTGTGAGGAACAGTTCATCCCGAGGTTGTGCGGATTCAGTGAGTTTGGGAAGAGGTAAATCCCGGGCATCTTTTTTCACATCTGTAACTATAACACCAGTCGAGACTGGAATGTGACAATAAGGGTGCGCCGCAGCAGTTTTAAACAAGGTGTGGGCGCACCCGTCAACGCAAAGGATGTGTGACTCTCAGTCGGATCCCCTGGTCAGGGAGTCGATCGCTTCGTGATCCGTGGGCAGGGCATTGCGTGTCAAGTTCGACTCCGCCATTGCCCAGAAGGTTGCTTCTATGAAATCGAGAATGTCATTTCAAGACCCAGATCCAGGCATCACTGAAGGTGCAGGTGGTTATCCCTGTATCCTGCCAGGTCATAAACGCGAAGTAGCCCTCTTTTAACTTGCTTTCGACCACATTCTTTGGCTTGTCGTCATTGATGAATACAGTAAATACAGGTCCACGTGCCACGATGGTAAAACGATTGGTCGCGCCATTGCTCTGGTCGAGGTCCCGGCTGTCGACAATGATATTCGAAGCTGTTGCCTGCCATTGATTGTAATTCCAGCGTTCGATGTCCCAACTCGGCAAACCCGAAAGTCGGATCGTCTGGAAACGGTAATGTTCGCCCTTTTCGAAGTTGGGTTCGGCGCGCATCATGATCCCGCACAGAATAAAGCCGCCAGTCGATTCCCAGGTGATGTTTGTGTGGATCACGAAATCCGCGGCTTTCAAGCGAGGCTCGATCTCTGAGTATGAGGTCATATTATGCTGATTCGCTTTAATAGAGACGGGCTCGGTCATTAACCACCCCAAATGGCCTTCCCCCGCCGGCACGCCTACCCGTTCGAGCTCTTTTTGGATCTCACTGAGAACCGTTTCAGCTGTTTGTGTGGCTAATACTTCGGCAGTAGCAGAGGCATTTGGGGTTGGCGTGGGCGGAAGTGGAGTATCAGTGGGTGGAGGGGTATCTGTTGGAGTGTTGGTAACAGTGGGCGCCAGAGTGGGTGTATCGGTTGGCGGTTGAGTTGGTTCGGTGGATTGCGTGGGAGTCTGGGTTGCGCGGGATGTCTCCATTGGGAAGGCCTGGCAGCTCGTGAGCAGAAATGATATCACTATGAAGGCCAGCACCCCGCTGATTAAACGATATAGTCTGTCCATGTGACGCCTCCTTAGCTTAGCATTGCTTCTCCCCATCCGAATAACATGATTCGATGGCCCCGAAAAGCTTATTTAATGAGCGGCTGCCATGATTGAAAAGACAGCCGAACATTTATTACGATTATATATAAATGTTCGGCTGAAGATCAATAAAGAATCGTTATTAATATTTTATTTGTAACACTCTTAAAATGGTCATTCCGAAACCACTAATAATAGCCCGTTCTACGGGCGAGGGCAAGGTGGGCAGGTCGATCATTCGGGCATGACGTGCTTGAGGCTGACCCTAACCGGCTCTAATCAATCCCACATTTGCCCGCTCACCATCGAACTCGAAGGATGCCACAGCGGCCTCAGCTGGCGCCTCGCCGAAATGCATCTCCAGTGCCAGCGTCTCACCCATGATGTACTCGCGGAATTCCTGGATAGCCAGTTCCAGACCTGGCGAGGTTGTGGTAAAAAGATGGATGCGGTCGGCGATGTCGAAGCCGGATTGTTTGCGCAGGTCCTGGACACGGCGAACGAACTCGCGCGCCAGGCCTTCGCGCACTAGCTCAGGCGTCAGGTCGGTTTTTAATGCAGCCAGGTAAGCACCCTCTCCAGCCACGACAAACCCGGCATGGGGTTCTGCCCGTACTTCAACTTCCTCCGGCAGGATCTCATAACTTTCTCCAGCGAGGGTAACCGTGATGGGATTGCCCGCCAGCAGGGCTCTGGCAGCCTCTGTAGCCTCCAATGCCTGGATGGCGGCGCGCAGAGCGGGATACTTCGCCTGGTATTTCTGCCCAAGCTGCTTTGGCAGCGGATTAAGACTATAGGAAACGACCTCGCCTGCAGATCCGAGTATCGTCACTTTCTTGACGTTAAGTTCGTCTGCCAGCAGGTCGGCATAGGTTTGCAATGCCTGGGCTTCGCGGAGGTTGCCAACGGAGAAGGCAGCCTCCGCAAGGGGCTGGCGCACCTTGATCCCGGCCTGATTCCGAGCGGCGTGACCCAACGAAGCCAGACGCATGATCAGACGCATGTCCGCATTGAGTCCCTCGTCAATGTATTTCGTATTAAAGGCTGGCCATTCAGCCAGATGCACCGATTCGGGAGCCGCGTGATCCACTGAGCACACCAGGTTTTGATAGAGCTCCTCCGCCAGGAAAGGCATGGTGGGAGCGAGCAGTTTGCTGAGCGTAGTCAGAGCCGCGTACAGGGTGGCATAAGCCGCTTCCTTGTCTGCGTCGGATCCGCTCTTCCAGAATCGCCGGCGCGAACGGCGCAGGTACCAGCGGGAGAGCACATCGACGAAGGACTGAATGGGGCGCGTGGCTCCCGGGACATCGTAGGTATCCAGCGCGGTGGTTACTTCGCGTACTAGTGTGTGCAGTTCAGATAGCAACCAGCGGTCCAGATCGTTCAGGAGTAAATTTTCCGCGGATCGTTCAGGGTCGGGCTGCCATCGATCCAGATTGGCATAGGTGACAAAGAAGGCATAGACGTTCCACAGGGTGAGGGTGAAGCTGCGCACTACCTCCCCAACCAGGTCGATGGAGAAACGGCGTTCCTGCCCGGGAGGGCTGGCGGTGTACAGGTACCAGCGCAGGGCATCTGCACCGTGTGCGTTGATCACATCCCAGGGATCGACGATGTTCCCGCGCGATTTGGACATTTTATACCCATCGGCATCCAGGACCAGGCCCAGGCAGATCACATTGCGGAAGCATTCCTGCTCGAAGAGCAGTGTGCTGATCGCGTGCAGCGAATAGAACCAGCCGCGCGTCTGATCGACAGCCTCGCAAATGTAGTCAGCAGGGAATTGTTTCTTGAACATCTCCTGGTTTTCGAAGGGGTAATGCCATTGGGCAACCGGCATGGCGCCCGAATCGAACCACACATCGATCAACTCCGGGACACGCGTCATGCGCCCGCCGCATTCCGGACAGGGGAGATGGATTTCATCCACAAAAGGGCGGTGCGGGTCGAGGTTGGACAGATCCCTGCCAGCCAGCTGCGAGAGCTCAGCGAACGAGCCAACTGCCAGCTGGTGGTGGCACGTTTCGCATTCCCACACTGGTAGTGGGGTGCCCCAGTACCGCTCGCGACCCAAAGCCCAGTCGATGTTGTTCTCCAGCCAGTTGCCGAAACGCCCGTCCTTGATGTGCTCAGGCACCCAATTGATGCGCTGGTTGAGTTCGACCAGCTTTTCCTTGTACTGGGTTGTGCGAATATACCAGGTGCCGCGGGCGTAATAGATTAAAGGTGTATCGCACCGCCAGCAGAAAGGATAGGTATGTGTGTAGGTTTCCGCGCGGTAGAGCAGACCGCGCGCCTGAAGGTCTTTAATAATCAGAGGATCGGCATCCTTGACGAACATCCCGCTCCAGGGTCTCACCTCCGGGATAAAAGTGCCATCCTCGGCAACTGTTTGCAGGATAGGCAGGTCATATTCGAGCGCAGCCTGCATGTCCTCTGCGCCGAAAGCCGGCGCCATGTGGACCAGCCCGGTGCCCTCTTCAGTGGTGACGAAATCCCCCAGAACAACGTAATAGGCTTGTTTATCTGGCGCCAGAAAAGTGAAGAGCGGGTGATAGCGCAAACCCTTCAGTTTCTTACCCTTGAAGGTCTCAAAGAGCCGCACCTCTTCGCCGCGAAAGACCTTTTCCACCAGGTCTTTTGCCAGGATCAATTTCTCCAAACCGCCTTCAGGGAGCGGCCTTTCTACGATCACGTATTCGACATCGGGATGTGCAGCGACAGCCACATTTCCGGGAAGCGTCCAGGGAGTGGTCGTCCAGATCAGCAGAGAGGTGCCGGGGTCATCCACAAGCGGCAGACGGACGAAGACCGAGGGATCGACAGCCTGATCGTAGCCCAGAGCGACTTCATGGTCGGAGAGTGGCGTTCCGCAGCGAGGGCAGTAGGGCACGACCTTATATCCCTGATAGAGCAGGCCCTTATCCCAGAAGTTTTTCAGGATCCACCAGACCGATTCTATGTAATCACTGGTATAGGTGACATAGGCGTTTTCCAAATCGACCCAGAATGCGATCCGGTCGGTGAGCTTCTCCCATTCCTGGATGTATTCGAAGGCTGACTTGCGGCACAGCTCATTGAAACGGTCGATGCCGAATTCTTCGATCTGGCTTTTACTGTTGAATCCCAGGCGCTTTTCGACCTCGATCTCAACCGGCAGGCCATGCGTATCCCAGCCGCCGCGGCGCACAACATGATACCCGCGCATTACCTTGTAGCGGGGGAAGATATCCTTAAAAGCGCGAGCCAGGACGTGGTGCACACCGGGTTTTCCGTTGGCGGTCGGGGGGCCTTCATAGAAGACGAACTCCGGCGCGCCGCGACGCTGCTCTTCTGATTTTTGGAATATGTGCCTTATCTTCCAGGTACGTAGAATGGCTTCTTCCATCTGAGTGATGTTGAGCTTAGGTGTTACAGGTTTGAACATAAGCACCTCGTCTAATGAAAAGCTCTCGTCCCATTCAGGGACGAGAGCACTGTTTTCAGGGCCGCTCCCGCGGTACCACCCAGGTTCCCGCCACACGGCGGGCGACTCATTCGAGTCCGGCTCTGCTCTAAAATGAGGGGCGCCAGAAATTTACCATGCAGTCGCGACTTGGAAAGAGATCCAGCCGGCACCCGAAGCAGATAAGGGCAGAGACAACTCGCATCTCGGATAACGGGGGATGAGCCCGGCGCACTTACTGGTGAGACTCACGTTCGGATTGCAGCTCCGGAAGGATTTTCCGTCTGCTGTGCCGACCCGGCTCGCACCATCCCCGGGATCGCTGCCGGCCTGTACAGACGTACTCGTTTCCATCACGGCTTTTGTGAGCTAAGTTGCGGGTGATTATGCCATAATTTGCGATCCTGGTCAACGCGTTATTCTTCTAAAGTGCTGGTGTCGCCTTCCGGCATTCCCAGGGCGCGCGCTTTCAGCAGACGACGCATGATTTTTCCGCTGCGCGTCTTCGGGAGACTATCGACAAAAGTGATATCCTCCGGGCGGGCGATAGGACCGATCTCATGGGCGACGTGTTGGCGCAGCTCTTCTGCCAGCTTGTCGCTCTTTTCGATGCCTGCTCTGAGAATAACATATGCGTGGATCGCGTTGCCTTTGACCTCGTGCGGCAAACCTATGGCGGCTGCTTCTGCCACCGCAGGATGGCTGACCAGGGCGCTTTCCACCTCGGCGGTTCCCAACCGATAGCCGCTGACCTTGATCACATCATCCATCCGACCGATGACCCAGATATACCCATCCTTGTCCTTGCGGGCTGAGTCGCCAGTCTGGTACATATTGCCGAATTTTCCCCAGTATTGCTGGCGATAACGCTCCGGGTCACCGTAGATGGTCCGTAACATACCAGGCCAAGGCTTTTTAACAACCAGGTAGCCCTCTTCTCCGATCGGCGCAGGATTGCCATGATCATCAACCACGTCTACCTCGATCCCAAACAGAGGTCTGGTTGCGGAGCCGGGTTTGAGCGGGGTGATGGGCAGGGGTGAGATCATGAATCCCCCCGTCTCGGTCTGCCACCAGGTGTCCATGATGGGACAGCGTCCCTTACCGATCACGGTATAGTACCAGCGCCAGGCTTCCGGGTTGATGGGTTCCCCGACAGTGCCCAGCAGGCGGAGGCTGCTCAGGTCGTGGCGGTTTGCCCAGGCTTCGCCAAAACGCATCAGGCCGCGGATGGCGGTGGGGGCGGTATAAAGAATGGTGATCCCGTAGTTCTCGACCATGCGCCACCAGCGGTTGGGATAAGGGTGGTTCGGCGCGCCTTCGTACATGAAGCTGGTCGCGCCATTGATCAATGGGCTGTAGACGATATAGCTGTGCCCAGTGATCCATCCGGGATCTGCGGCGCACCACCAGCGATCCTCATCTTTGATGTCAAAGACATATTTGAGTGTGGTGTAGATATAAACCATATAGCCGCCATGGGTGTGAACGACACCCTTGGGTCTGCCGGTTGTCCCGGAGGTGTAAAGGATGAAGAGCGGGTCTTCGGCATCCATTGGTTCGGTTTTGCATTGGTTCATCGATATAGGCAGGCTCATCAAATCATGGTACCAGTAGTCTCGCCCGGCTTCCATGTAAATCTCCTGCCCGGTGCGCCGGACGACAATGCAGCTCTCGATGGTTGGCTGGCGGGACATGGCTTCATCGGCGATCTCTTTGAGTGGCACGATCTTCCCTCGTAACCAGCCGCCATCGGCGGTGATCAGCACCCGGCTTTGCGCATCCTCGATGCGTTCGGCAAGCGCCTCGACGCTGAAGCCACCATAGACCACGCTGTGCGGCGCGCCGATCTTGGCGCAAGCCAGCATGGCGATCACCTGCTCGGGAATGCGCGGCAGGTAAATGGTGACGATATCGCCCTTGCGCACCCCCATGCTGCGCAGGACATTGGCGAAACGGCAAACCTCCCGATTCAAAGCAAAATATGAATAAGAACGTGTGTCTCCGGGCTCGCCCTCCCAGATTAAAGCCAGTTTGTTCTTGCGGTGAGATTTGACATGCCGGTCGAGGGCGTTCAGAACGATATTGGTCTCCCCACCGATGAACCATTTATAGAACGGAGGGTCGGAATCATCCAAGACTTTATCCCATTTACGGTACCATTCGAGCTCTTCAGCGCGTTCAGCCCAGAAGCCCTCGGGGTCCTCGATCGATCGCTGGTAGAGGGATTCATAATCCTGAATATACGCGTTCGAGACGACCTCATCTGGTGGGAAGAAGATTTCTCCTTCGAGTTGATTCTCTTGGACCTTAGCTATTGCCATTGTCGCCTCCAAAGATTACTAAGTCGACCAGTTTAACCTTCAATACCCCGACATGGGCTGATTTTACGGGCAGGTGGGCTGATTGTCAACCCGATCCCGCCGGGATGAGGGTGCGGCGATTGCAGGTCAATAAATTCAATATGAGTGTGCGGAACGTTGATATTCCGATGATAGAATCATTTTCAGGCTAGTCGGGAGTGTGAACATGGAAATCAATGCAGCGATTTACACAGAAAAATTGTTCAAATCCTATGGGAGTGTCCGGGCACTCCGTGGGGTCGACCTTGAGGTGCACAAAGGGGAGATTTTCGGATTCCTTGGCCCTAATGGCGCAGGGAAGACTACCACCATCCGCTGCCTGCTCGATCTGATCCGGCCCGATTCCGGAATTGTGAGAGTGCTTGGTTTCGATCCTCAGAAGAATCCTGTGGAGGTGCGGGCACGAGCAGGTTATCTTCCCGGTGAGCTTCACTTTGACGAAAGCATGACCGTCGAGGGAGCTTTACGCTTCCTGAGCAGGCTACGCAACGGCGCTGCAGATTGGGAGCGTGTGCGCCGAATCGCAGAACGGCTGGATCTTGATTTTAAACCCGCCATACGCAACCTATCGAAAGGGAACAAGCAAAAGCTCGGTCTTGTTCAAGCTTTGATGCACAGGCCAGAACTGCTCCTCCTTGACGAGCCGACCTTCGGTCTCGATCCGCTGGTTCAACGGGAGGTCCTGAAACTGATCGTCGAAGAAAAAGAAGAAGGCACGACGATCTTCTTCTCCTCGCATATCTTGAGTGAGGTGCATGAGATCGCTGAAAGGGTGGGCATTATCCGCAAGGGGGTGATCGTCGAAGTCGCTGAGACGGCTGCCTTGATCAACCGCGCCATCAACCGGGTGAGGGTACGTTTCAAAAAAGAGGTCGATCCAGGCGTGTTTGCCCATGTTCCAGGCGTCGAAGTCATCGGTCAGGACGATGGCAGCGGCTTATATCTCCAGGTTCGGGGTGAAATGGATGCGTTGATCAAGGAATTGAGCCATCATCCGGTGCTCGATCTGGAGACAGAACGTCCCTCGCTGGAAGAGATCTTCCTCACCTATTATCAGGCCGATACCGAACAGGAGGCGTGAGATGCTGGCCATTCTACGTAATTCTCTGGAGAAATCAAGAGGTCAGATTCTGGGTTGGGGGTTTTCACTGGCGTTGTTGGGTTTATATCTGATCTCCTTCTACGACACTTTTGCTGAACAGCAAGAGCAGTGGCAGAAGTTGTTGGAAAGTTTTCCGCGTGAGATGATGGCTTTCTTTGGCGATATCGGCAACCTGATGACCCCGGTGGGTTACCTGACCGTTGAATTCTTCTCTTACATGCCGCTCGTCGTTGGCATCTATGCAGTCCTGATCGGCAGCGGGCTGATCGCCAATGATGAGGAGAGTGGTGTTTTGGACCTGATCGCCTCCTATCCCTTGAGTCGGTCTGAATATTTCTTTGGGCGATTGCTCGGGTTTGTGATTTCCACATTAGCGATGTTCACCATTGTGTGGTTGAGCTTTGTGATCGCGATGAACTGGTCCACGATTGACATCACCTCTGGAGAGATGGCTCTACCTTTTCTCTCGCTTCTGGCTGTGACTTTGCTCTTTGGGACGCTTGCGTTGCTGCTCAGTCAGATCCTGTATTCTCGCAGGACGGCTGCCACAGTCGCTGGTTTGTTGGTGGTGGCGAGCTATTTCATCGACTCTCTGGCGAATATCGATAAAAACCTGGAGGGGCTCGCGCGATTATCCCCCTTGAATTACTACCAGAGTGGAGACGCGATCAATGGTCTCAACTGGGCATGGTTTCTGGGGCTGCTGGTTGCTGGGTTGTTGTTCGCCTTGCTCGCATGGTGGCGTTTCGATCGCAAGGACCTGCGCGTCGGCGGCGAGAGCGGCTGGAGTTTATGGCTCATTCGAAGATCGTCAAGTCGGGGAGTTCAATGGTGGACATCCAGGCGGGAAGGGAAGGAGATTTGAGGGTTTTGACCTCCAATCCACACAATTTACTACAAAAACCTGATCATATTCTTGTCTTACCAAAGAGCTCTCTGTTTGCTATGGTTTGATCAAACGCATTCGCATTTGCCGGTCTGGACGGAGCACGAAAACCACTTCGGGACTGATCGGATGGTCATCGTCGAGGGTCAATACAAAGTGCTGTGCGATCATAGGCAAGATCAGCCCAGCTTCAAGAAGAGCCAGGTGATTGCCAATGCACTGTCGTGGGCCAGCGCCAAAAGGGATATAAGCAAAGCGATGCCGGGAAGCTGAGCGTTCCTTCGAAAACCGCAAGGGATCGAACCTCTCGGGTTCCTCCCAAAATGTCGGATGCCTGTGGATAGTGTAAGGACTGATGGCAACGATAGCATTTGCCGGAATAGTGTAATCTCCCAGACGGTCTTCCGCAACGGCGCGCCTCCCCAGGATCCAGGCGGGAGGGTAGAGGCGCAAGGCTTCCTCGAATACCATGCGAGCATATGGCAGGTTTTCGAGATCGGCGTATTGCGGGATACGTCCATTCAAGAAGGTCTGCGCTTCCTGGCGTAGCTGTTCGGTAGCCTCCGGGTGCTGAGCCAGTAAATACCAGGTCCAGGTGAGGGCGCTGGCGGTAGTCTCATAGCCTGCCAGGAGCAAAGTCACCGTTTGGTGACGCACTTCGTGATCCTGCAACCCGCTGCCATTTTGCGGGTCTTGAGCCTCAAGGAGGAGCGAAAGCAGGTCGGATTCACCAGTCTTTGTGTTTCTACGCATGGCGATGATCCGGTCGACGATCTCTTCGATGATCTGCAGACCTTCTCGGAAGCGAGGGTGATTGGGTCGTTCGAGCAAGGCTCCACCCATATCTACCGCCATGCCAATGCGCTGTACCTCCTCGCCCAGATCGATCCCGAAGAGGATTTTGGTGGTGATCGATAATGTCAGGGTAGCCATTTCCTGGGAAATCAGGATGGATTCTCCACGCTGATAAGCGTGATCCCATCTCTCGAGCATGAGCTTGGTTCTCTCTGTGATGACCCTGTCCAGCTGCTTCAGGCGGTGATGGTGGAAGGCTGGCTGCATCAAGCGTCGCTGCCTGCGCCAAGCCTCACCCTCGCTGGTTAGAAGACCATCGGCAACTGCTCGCTTGAACATCTGATTGATATAGGTGTCCTTGGTGTAATTACGGCTATTGTCCACCAGCACGTGCCTGATGAGGTCCGGGTGGTTTACCAGATAGGCAGGTTCTGGAGCTGGACGATAACAAACAACATCGCCATACTGGCGTACCAGGGTCAGGAAGAAAGTGAGCGGGTTTCTGAGCAGATCGCGTTTTTGGAGATGCGCTACGGGAGGGGATAATGGCGACACCAGATCCCCTTTCGCGCCTTTGGGGAGTGCCTGGCTTTCGGGTTGCCTTTCTGGATCTTGATTAATTGTGTGGGGGGGATGTTGATCACCGTCCATGATACCTCTAATTCGATTGAGAACGTTATTTTCCCTACAGATCACCCACGGGTCATCTTCCCGATTATCCCCCCTTCGGTCATCCAATATAAATCGCTGAGCGCAGTTTCAACCTCCTCGGGGGTGACAGGTCGGTCCAGGTTGATGTGATGGAGAAGGCCTGCTCTGGCTTTCTCAACAGCCACTTCTCTGATCGAAATATCTCTGGAGACGGCCTCTTTCACCAGAGCCGCTCCGGCGCTGTAACCGATCAGTGGGTTCAGGGCGGTGATCACGATCGCGTTCTTCGACAGCCAGCCCTGCGCTTTAGAGCGGTTTGCCTGAACGCCTTTGACGCACTTCTCTGTGAAAGCATGTACAGCGCCGATGGTGACCTGCATCATCTCGAACAGGTTATGCGCAATGATCGGCATCATCACGTTCAGTTCGAGCTGACCTGCCTGAGCAGCCAGGGAAACTGTGAGATCGCAACCCTGCACATGGAACATAGCCATGTTGAGCATCTCGGCCATCACCGGGTTGACTTTCCCGGGCATGATGCTCGAACCGGGTTGCACAGCCGGCAGGCGGATCTCGTCCAGACCGGTCGCAGGACCAGATGCCAGAAGGCGAAAGTCGTTAGCAATGCGGGTAAGCGTGACCGCTAATGTGCGCATCGAAGCCGAGAAATCTATAACGTCTGCCATGGACTGCATGCTCTCGAACAGGTTGTCGGAGGTGTATAGTTCCAATCCGGTTAGCTCGCTGAGTCGGCGCACCATGCGGGGATGATACTCCGGATGGGCATTGAGACCGGTGCCAACTGCGGTGCCACCGATCCCTAGCCTGCGCAGACCTTCTGCAGCGCGGCGGATGCGATCAGCATCTCGCTGGACCGCCGTGGCATATCCTCCGAACTCCTGCCCAAGCCTGACCGGCACGGCATCCTGCAGGTGTGTCCGCCCAGATTTCACAACATCATCGAACTCGATAGCTTTCGCGCCTAAAGCTTCCGCCAGTGCCGAGACCGTATCCAGCAATTCATCCAGCCGCCACAGGCATCCTAGCCGGATGGCAGTGGGGATGGTGTCATTGGTGGATTGCGCCATGTTGACGTGATCGTTGGGGTGGACACGGTATTCACCGAGTTGCCCGCCCAAAAGCTGTGTGGCGCGATTGGCGATCACCTCGTTCATGTTCATGTTGTGGCTGGTGCCCGCACCGGCCTGGAACGGATCGACGAGGAATTGATCATCCCATTTGCCTTCGGCGACTTCCTGAGCCGCCTGAACGATGGCGGTTGAGATGTCGTCGTCTAACAGACCCAGATCTTTATTGACTTCCGCGGCGGCGCGTTTAATCGTGGCTAAAGACCAGATGAACGCTCTCCAGGGACGTAAACCGGAGATGGGGAAGTTTTGTATCGCTCGCTGGGTTTGGACCCCATACAGGGCATCGCCAGGTAATGCGATTTCACCCAGGGAATCTCGTTCAATACGTGTCTGAGCAGGCATTTATGGTGTCTCCGCAGGGATTTATAGAATCCTTTTTCGAAATCTCGGAACGGTGATGTTTCGCACTCGTGCAAGTCGCTATGTATGCCGCAACTGCCCAATTCCGGGATGACCTGAACATATTGTACTCTCGATTCGGACAGACAAAGTCTCATTTCGTCGGTTTTATCTCATTTCAAGAAACATTCTCTAGAAGGGATGGTACAATTTGCCAGTCCTTGGAGATGCTGATCCATTCTGCCTCCCAACTTTTGACCATCGCTGGTGACCCGCAGCGCGGCGGAGAGATGGGACAACTGGGGATGATCCCAGATGGCGCGGTTTTGATCGAGGGTGAGGACATCGTTGCTGTGGGAACCAGCACAGAGCTGCGCACCCGCTATCCACGCGAGCAGGCGCTCGATGTTTCAGGGTGCGTGGTGATGCCTGGTTTCGTCGATCCACACACACACCTGATCTGGGCTGGCGACCGCGCTACAGAGTTTGAGCTACGCCTGAAAGGGAAATCTTACCTGGCGATCCTGGAAGCCGGCGGGGGCATCATCTCTACGGTGCGCGCCACTCGAGCTGCCTCCATTGAAACACTGTTAACCGAAACCCGTCAACGGTTGCGATCCATGCTCGAACACGGGACGACAACCGCTGAAGCCAAGACCGGTTATGGTCTTGAGACCGAAAGCGAGTTGCGTCTGTTGGAAGCGCTGCTGATGCTCAAGGCGGAAGGTCCTCTCGATCTGGCGATCACTTTTTTGGGGGCACATGCTATCGCTCCGGAATTTCGGGGTGACCCTCAGGGATATACCGACCATCTCTGCCGGAAGATGCTGCCGGCGGTCAAACAATGGTGGCAGAGGCATGCAACCGACAAGCCACTGCCGTTCGTGGATGTGTTTTGTGAGGTGGGCGCTTTTAACCTGACACAGACGCAGCAGATCTTGCAAACGGCTCAATCCCTGGGTTTTCCGCTTAAAGTTCACGCCGATGAATTCGAAAACCTTGGCGGCACGAAAGCTGCAGTTGAGTTTGGGGCAGTCTCGGTCGATCATGTGGTGACGATCTCCGCGGATGATATCGCGTGCCTGGCGAAAAGTGACACGGTTGCTGTTGCATTGCCCTGCACACCCTTTGGTCTGGCTGAGGCGCGCTATACCCCGGCGCGAGCGATCATCGATGCAGGTGGTATCCTGGCGCTGGCAACGGACCTCAACCCAGGCACTGCCTGGTGCGAAAATATGCAATTCGCCATTGCCCTTGCCTGTAGGTATATGAAACTGACGCCAGCGGAAGCGATTGTGGCCGCCACAATCAATGCTGCAGCTGCGATCGGCTGGCAAAACCGGGTCGGCTCGATCGAGCCGGGCAAGCAAGCCGATCTCATTGTCCTGAATATCCCGGAATACCGTCACCTCGGTTATCGTTTCGGCACCAATCTGGTTAGAATGGTGATCAAGAAGGGCGTAATCCTGAAAACTGAAACAACCATTATGGATAAGGTGGGAGGTGATGCCCACTCTTGAACAGGCGCGCGCCTGGTATCCCGATAATGACCCGGTGCATGGCTTCGATCATATTATCCGTGTGTACCGCATGGCAGTGAAGCTTGCCATCGCGGAGGGCGCCGATGTCGAGATCCTGCGGGCTGCCGCGCTGCTGCATGATGCGCAGGGGAGTGCCACCAGTGGAGGAGAAGAGGGCCGCCTGAATCACCATCAGGCTTCGGCTGATTTTGCCAGGCAGGTACTTCAAGAGGAGGGATGGCCTGAGGAACGCATCGCGGCTGTCTTGCATTGCATTCGAGCGCATCGTTTCAGGGATGAAACAGAACCTCCCCAATCGCTGGAAGCCAAGATCCTCTTCGACGCCGATAAGCTGGATGTGATCGGGGCTTTTGGAATCGCCCGCACGATCGCGTATGACGTCGTCGTTGGGCAACCAATTTATTTCCCACCTTCCAGCCGATTCTTGATGACGGGAGAGAAAGAGCCAGGCGAGCCGCATAGCTCTTATCATGAATATATCTTCAAGTTGAGCAAGATCAAGGAGCGGCTCTATACCCGAACTGCCCGGGCGCTTGCAGAAGAGCGTCACCGTTTCCTGGTGGAATTCTTCGAACGTCTGGCTGATGAGGATCGCGGCATACGCTAGACAGTTGATTGCAATCGGAGGGGAAACTGAATGTTAACGCTGCGCATAAATCAGCGTTACTCACAATATTGTCAGGTAAATCCTTGCCTTATCAGGCTAAAATGACAGACATGCCCGATGAATCTGATGTCATCCTGGTTGTCGAAGATATCCCTGCCATTCTGGAGCTACTCGAGGTTACCCTTCGCTTCAAGGGGTATCGCGTGCTGACAGCTCGTAATGGGGAGGAGGCACTGGCATCTATTGCCCTAGAGCGCCCGCGCCTTATCATCACCGACATTTTGATGCCCCGGATGGATGGATACGCTCTGGCGTTTAAACTTCGCACCATGCTTGAGACAACCCACATCCCGATCGTCTTCTTGTCTGCCACATTCGTCACACCAGAGGACAAGGATTTTGCACTGAGCCTGGGAGCAGTGCGTTTTCTCGAGAAACCGGTGGATACCGAAGAGTTTCTGTTGACTGTTGCTGAAGTGCTCACGGAAAATAAATCTGCGACAGGTCCGCCTCTTGACGAGCGGCAATTTCTTCTCGGGTACCGCCGACGTTTAGAGGTGAAACTACAGCATAAGAATATACAGATTTCCCGCACCAAAAGACTGTTGGGAGAACTTCCTGCAGCTCAAAGGCAGGCGTATCAGGATTTGCTCAGAGAAGTAAAGGCGCAGCGCGATCAGATCGAGGCTGAGCTCACCGAAATCGATCGCCAGCTGGTCTAGGAAACACCTCCCCGCAGAATGCGCCTCAGATCTTCGAAATTCACCCGGGAGGTCAGATCCAGACTTAAGGGGGTTACCGAGACATGCCGCTTAACACGCAGTACATAGACATCTGTATCCTCCGCATCATGACTGGGATCTGCGGAAACCCGATAGCTGACGATCCCAGGCTGATCCCAGGATTCACGTCTGGGTGGGAGCGGCTCGTAATAAGTGATGCGGGACAGGCGCGTGATCTCCCAGGGGGTTTCCGGGGTGGCTGCGGAAGGGACGTCCACTTTAAGGACATGCACATCGGGCGGCATTCTGCGTTCGATTAGCAGCCGGCTGAAGTAAGCAGTGAAATAACCCGCGGCGCTGAAATCGACCTCCATGGAGTATGAGAGATGATATTCCTGTTCTGTTTCGAGGGAAATCGCCAAGGCGGGGATGCCCAGCGCGGCTGCCTCCAGAGCTGCTCCGACGGTTCCTGAAATCGTAACTCCTGTTCCCAAATTCTCGCCATAATTGATACCCGAAACTACCAGGTCTGGCTTTTGGGGGAGGATTTCCAGGACGGCATGCAAAACAGCCTGCGCTGGAGTGCCTCCCACTGAATAGACAGACCATTCCTGTCCATTCACCTCCATGAGCTGTTTTTGGATCCGGCCGTCGGAGGTCAATGGCAGGCTACGCCCGGCCCCTGAGAATTGATCTCGGGGGGCGACGACATGTACAAATCCAAGCTCGGAGAGCGCTTTTGCCGCGGTCCAGAGTCCGGGTGAATGAATCCCGTCATCGTTCGTAAGTAAAATCTGTCGTGATTTCATCCTGATCCGATCAGTATAAAAAGGTCAGACGATTCCCTGCTTTCCATAACGCCTGCATGAACCTGGGGCTCCAGCTGAAATGATAAGCCCACCAGGAGACACACCAGCGCAGAAGGAGATACTTCCCCAGATGAGAAGTCAGAACTCGGCGCTTATAATCACGCAGAGAGAAGTCTCCAGAGGCAAAGGCAGCGGTGATCGCCTCAGCCGCGATTTTCCCATAAGCCAGCGCGGGAGCGATCCCCTCCCCGAAGAGGGGTTCGGCGCCGGCGGCATCACCGACGAGCAGCATACGCGGGATGGCGATGCGGGCGCGGGGACTGAACCAGTGGATGGGATGACCCTGGAAAGCCATCGCGTCTGTATCGAAGCCACGATCCAAGAGTGACGATCTCAGCAGCACAGGCAGGTTAGCCCGCTCGCGCTTGCTCACAAAACGCGCGTCATAAATACCACAGTTCAGGACCGGTCTGCCCTCAACCCAGGACGGAAATTCCCAGTAATAACCTTGTAAATCCTTTCGGACAGGGGTGAAGTCGAAGCGTGCGTAGCGGCCGGCGAAATGCAGCAGGGTGACATCAACCGGTATGCGCACCTCCAAAAGCCGGGCAACCTTGATCTTTCTCCCATTTGGTGAGACGATCCGGCGAGTGAGTCCTTTGCTGCCATCTGCCCCAACCACGACTTGTGCCCTGTATGTCTCTTTCTGACTCACCACCAAAACCCCATCGGTTGTGAGCGTCAGGCTTGTTACAGCCTCGTTCTCCCTGATCTCAAGCCCACGCCTGCGCGCTTCCCCAACCAGTGCTTCATCGAAACGAGCGCGGTCGTAAATCACAAGCACTGGTTTATCGATTATCTGGATAGAGTGCTCGCCGTAACACAGGTGAACGATGTCGACCTCAGCTCCAGGGATTGGGAGGGGATATGCGATGCCTAAATCCGCCAGGGTTTGCAAGCCCAGACGGGTAACCCCTCCTCCACAGAGTTTTGGGCGTGGGTGCCTGGATTTCTCCAGGATGAGCAGGCGCTTTGCCCAATCGGGATGATTGTGCACAAGATGCAGCGCAGTGGATACTCCGGCAGGACCGCTACCAATGATGACCAGATCTATCTCACGCATGGGAATATCGCCAACTCCGCACGTGGCTGAGCGGAAGTTTACCACACTCCAACAGGTTATAATTTCATCGGATTCAATGAGCCAATATCTTCTTAGCCTGGACATCGGCACCACGCATTGTAAAGCTGGTTTGTTCGACCTGCATGGCAGGATGGAACGCAACATAAGCCATCCCACGCCTCTTGAGCGGGCTGATTCTGGCGTGGCATTTTATGATCCTGAAGATCTGTGGACGCTCTGTACGCGATTGATGTCCCAGATTCGGGCTGGAATCGAACCGGACTCGATCCTCGCCTTGGGTCTGACCGGGATGGCGGAAACCGGTCTTCTGATCGAACGCGCTACTGGCACCCCCCGCTCGCCTTTGATCCCCTGGTTCGAACCAGCATCGACACCGCAAGCAGATAGACTCAAGGTGGTGGGAGATGTATTCGAAAGGTTCAGTCGTTCCGGGCTGCGGCCAAGTTTCAAATCCGGGTTGGCGAAAATCCTGTGGCTGCGGGATCAGGATGCCTCTTTACTTTCCGGGGCGATCTGGTTAGGTGCTGTGGACTATATCTTATATCGCCTGACCGGGATGATGGGGACCGATCACTCACTGGCAGGGCGATCATATGCCTTTCGTATCGACCAGCGGACCTGGGATGTGGATTGGATTCAAGACCTCGGCATAGATCCTGAGTTATTCCCTCCAGTTTTTCCCAGCGGACAGGCAGCTGGCTGGGTGACAGAACGCGCAGGCAGCTCGATCGGAATAAAGCCTGGGACCCCGGTTTCGATCTGTGGACATGACCATGTATGTGCATCTTTTGGCTGTGGAGCCATCAATCCTGGCCTGGTCTTCGATTCCATGGGAACGGCTGAGGCTTTGGTAGGAGGATATGATCCTCACCCATTGGGGGAGGCGGAGTATATATCGGGTTTTTCTTTCGGTTGTCATGTCTTGCCGGGTTTGAATTATTGGATGGGAGGGCTGTCTGCTTCTGGCGGTTCGATTGAGTGGCTTCGCCGGCTTCTGGAGTGCAGCTCGCTCACGTACGAAGAATTGTTGTCTCTGGCAACAACAACCAGGCATGGCCCGAGCGGAATCCTGTATTTCCCTTATCTGGCGGGAGGCGGATCCCCTCACGCCGATAGCCAGGTGCGGGCCGCATTGATCGGCTTGGATGCTGCCCATTCTCGCGCGGATGTGTATAAAGCTGTTCTGGAAGGGACGGCATTGGAAATAGATTTTATCCTCAATCGTGCTCGAGAGTCCCTGGGGCTCGAGATTGAAATACTGCTGGCCTCCGGCGGTGGGACGCGAAACCCGTACTGGATGCAGATCAAATCCGACATAACGGGGATCCCCATAAAAGTGCCCCACATCGAAGAAGCGGCTCTATTGGGTGCAGCTTTGCTTGCAGGGATAGGCTGTGGTTTGTACGCAAACGTTGATGAAGCGCTTGCTGTGCTTCAGCAGCGCGATGAGCTGATTTACCTGCCAGATCCAGCCAATCACCGGGATTACCTCCCTGTCCGCCAGCACTACCTGACCTGGCAGCGGCCGTTGCGAGACCTGGCGCATTGGTCGGATAACCCGTAGCAAGACCTGGTAAATCTCTATGAAATATGTGCTAGAAAACCGCTTCATTCGGCTCAGGGTCCAACCTGAAATGGGGCTTTGGAATGTGGAGGGCAGAGCTCAGAACGCCCCAGCAATTGAGAATGCACAGGTAAATTATTGGTGTCGGCGCGGATGGTCGCGTTTCAGGTTTGGGGACCATTGGAGGGAATCAGATCGTTTTCGTCCGTTGGATATCCCTGTGAGTTCTGGGGCTGTGCGTCAGCAGAGTTTTTCGATCAGTTCCAGCCGCGCAGAGCTGGGTGCTTTCGTCTCGTTCGTTTTACCGGTAGAATCCCCATTCCTCCTCTGGCGGGTGGAGATCGAAAATCGGGGAGGTGATGCAGTCATAATAGACAACATCGAGATGTTGACAGCTGGATTCGTTTACCGGGATCGGAATAGCCCCCGAGGGGTCATTCGCCTCCGACGTCCTGGTGGGCTCAGGACGACATCGTCAAAGGATTGGGCGGATGAGCTGGCTTTTTATTCAAACGGCTGGCAATCCTGGTCTTACACTGGCATCTATACCCGGCATGATCGGTATCAGTCCACCCATCTGGGGCCATTGCGGGTACCGGTAATCCAGAACCCTGGGACGCTACGCCCGCACCGGAAGGGGTTGTTTGCGAGCGATATGTTCGGCGTCCTGGGTGATCGGCAGGCGCGAAGCGCGATAGTTGTTGGATTTCTATCACAAAGGCAGCAATTTGGATCATTGGAATGCTGGATCGGCAATTGGCCACCTGCCCTGCGCATGTGGGCTAACGGGGATGGCGTCAGGCTCGATCCCGGTGAGAAACTGATCACAGATTGGGCTTATCTTCAATTCCTTCATCTGGACGATCCAGATCCGCTCGCGATCTATACGAGCGCTGTGGCTCGGGAACATGGGTTACCCGAGGACTTTGGCGGGCGGTCTTCCCCAACCGGTTGGTGTTCCTGGTATCAGTTCTCTTCGGAAGATTATGCCGGGGCGTTGAGGGCAGGGGATATTCTCGAAAACCTGGCTGCGATGGTTGCTTTGAGGGGAGAATTGCCTCTGAAAATCCTGCAAATCGACGATGGGTACGAGACTGCAGTAGGGGACTGGTACTTGTGCAAAGAATCATTTCAAAACGGGATGGAGTCACTCGCTGCGGAGATCCGCCGATCCGGGTTTATTGCTGGGCTTTGGCTGGCGCCCTTTATCGTTCATCCGAAGTCTCACCTGGCGCGCTCCCATCCCGAGTGGTTGCTGCGAAACAGGTATGGTGTACCGGTCAACGCCGGTTATTTATGGGGCTCTTTCACCCATGCATTGGATTTAACTCAGCCAGAAGTTATCCTATACATCCAGGAGGTGACCAGGACTGTCGTCCAGAGGTGGGGTTTCTCTTATTTGAAATTGGATTTTTTGTATGCGGGAGCGCTGCGCGGCTGCTATCATGATCCCACAAAGTCCCGCGCCCAGGTCTTACGCGCTGGCCTCGAGGCGATTCGAGCGGCAGCCGGGGAAGACACGTTCCTGTTGGGATGCGGATGCCCGCTTGGTCCTGCGATCGGCCTGGTCGATGCCATGCGTATCAGCGCGGATACCGCTCGCCGCTGGTACCCATCATACAAAGGGATCGAGCTGCTCTTCAAAGCTGAGAAGACGTTTCCCGCAGCACGCTACGCCTGCCATAATTCATTAACCAGGGCAGCCTTCCATCGCCGTTGGTGGATCAACGACCCGGATTGTCTGCTGGTACGTCCTGAAACTGACCTGACTCTGCCCGAAGTGCAAACCATCGCCAGCCTGATCGCCCTCACCGGAGGATCGTTCTTCCTGTCGGATCATCTACCAGCACTTCCACCCGAACGATTACGAATCGCCCGATGTCTGCTACCGGTGATTGGCAAAACGCCCTATGTCCTGGACTGGTTCGACAAGCACACGCCAGAGCTGTTGAGGTTGGATCTGCATGCTCCGTGTGGATCCTGGTATCTGGCAGGTTTGTTCAACTGGAGCGATCATGCCAGGACGATGAGGATTTCCATGGTGGATCTCAACCTTCCCCTGGGCAGATATATCGCTCGAGAATTCTGGCGTGCTGTCGTTCATTTCGTCGATAACGAACATCCAATCTCAGTAGAGATTGAGCCACATGGCGTAGCTTTATTCTCGCTCAGAGTCATTGACGACAGACACCCGGCCTTTTTAGGCAGTGAATTTCACATCTCCCAGGGATTGGAGGTAAGGACCTGGACGCCATATCGCGATGGTCTGTTTTTTCGATTGGAACATCCTGGAGAGAATGAGGGCCAAGTGGATTTATTCCTCCCCAGACCCATTCGGTCTGCCCGCCAGGAAGGACGCACTTTAGCTGGGGAGATTTTGGGTTTTGGCATATATCGATTTAATATTGATTTTGAAACAACAACCGAGATTGAGATCGATTATGGTCAATGATAGCACTTTGGAGCTTTTTTTCTCCCCTAGAGGTGTGGTGATCATCGGAGCTTCTCTGGATCCAACCAAGCTGGGGTATGGCCTCTCCCGCAACCTTGTGCAGAGCGGCTACCGGGGAGCCATCCATTTTGTGAATTTGAGGGGTGAGGTATTGCTGGGTCGTCCTGTTTATAAATCCGTGAAAGAAGTACCCGAGCCGGTGGACCTGGCTGTCCTGCTCATTCCAGCGACATCGGTCCCGGCTGAGATCGCCGCCTGTGGTGAGCGCGGGATCAAAGCTGCGATCGTCGCCTCGGGAGGGTTTCGCGAGACAGGCGAGCGCGGCGCACAACTGGAGGCGGCATGTCTGGAAGTTGCCCGAAGATACGATGTGCGCCTGTTGGGCCCAAATTGCATTGGTTTGTTAGACACGCACCTGCCGATCGATACAACCTTTCTCTCGCCGCCAGGGCCGACCCCGGGTGATGTCGCTTTTATCTCTCATTCAGGGGCGATCTGTGCGGCGGTGATCGATTGGGCGCGTGGGCAGGGCTTCGGATTGTCCCGCCTGGTAAGCCTGGGGAACCAGGTGGATGTCACCGAAACGGATGTCCTTGCGCCAGTGGCAGCTGATCCCTATACGCGTGTGATCACACTCTATTTAGAAGGTGTCAGCAATGGGAGACGATTCGTGACCGAAGCTGCGCAGGTTTCCCGGCACAAACCGATCGTGGCTCTGAAAGTTGGCAGGTACCTCAGTGGGCAACGGGCAGTCATGTCTCATACTGGGGCGCTGGCAGGGAGGGAGAGCGCTTTCAATGCTGCTTTCCGCCGGGCAGGGGTCATCCGGGCTGAGACCACAGAGGAGCTGTTCGATTGGGCGCGCGCGCTGGCGTGGTGTCCTTTGCCACAGGGACGTTCTGTGGCGGTGTTGACCAACGCTGGAGGTCCAGGGGTCACCGCGGCGGATGCCCTTGAAGCGGAAGGGCTGCAGCTGGCTGAGCTCTCGCCGGAAACACGCAATGCGCTGAAAGGCATCCTCGATCCGGCCGCGAGCCTGGAAAACCCCGTTGATATGCTGGCAGCTGCCACGCCGCAGCAATATGCGACCAGCCTGCGAATATTGCTCGATGATCCCCGCGTGCATTCCGTATTGGTCATCCTCCCACCGCCCCCGATGCACACCGCTGGGGGGATTGCCAAGGCGATCATCCCTGTGATCTACACGGCGACAAAACCTGTGGTTGTTGCCCTGATGGGTGAACGCCTGATCCAGGAAGCAGTTGAACATTTTCGGGCAGCACATGTCCCGGAATATCGCTTTCCCGAAAGAGCAGCGGCAGCTTTGGCGGTGCTCGCCAGACGGGCTGAATACCTGGCAATGAACAACAGCCTCCTTGAAGATGCAGAGCCTGCAGGGACACTCCAGGTAGATACCGTCCGTCCATTGCTGGAGGAATACCGAGGAGGCGGGAATTTATCCCAGGAGGAGGCGTTTCGGTTGCTGGAAGCCTGTGGTATCCCGTCAGTTCGACCTCATCTGGCGCGTGACCCGGAGGAAGCCGTGAAATTGTCAGAGGCGATTGGATACCCGGTAGTGCTCAAAATCGTATCCCCTCAGGTCAGCCACAAAACCGATGTGGGCGGCGTCATGTTAAATCTCACCTCGGCAGACGAGGTCGTTCAAGGGTATCGGCGATTGGTTGCCAATCTGCGTAATGTGCTGCCAGAGGCAGAGATCCAGGGGGTGATCGTGCAGCCGATGCTCATGGATGGGCAGGATGTGATCATTGGTGCAGTCCAGGATCCTCAGTTTGGGGCTCTTGTAATGTTCGGAACCGGTGGTGTGGAGGTCGAGGGGCTGAAAGATGTCCAGTTTGGATTGGCACCATTATCGTTCCAGGAAGCTCAAGTTCTCATGGACAGCACTTGGGCGGGGAAAAAATTGAGGGGATTTCGTGACCATCCCCCTGCGGATCGAGAATCTGTGCTCGATGTGCTCATAAAAATATCGCATCTGATGGCTGAATTCCCTCAGATCGATGAGATCGAGATCAACCCTCTCCGGGTTCTGGCCAGCGGGAAGGGAGCTTATGCTGTGGACGTTCGGGCGCGCCTCAACCCCTTCCCTTCTGGCTGAAATGGGAATTACATCTTGTCTGTGTCCAGTCTCTCGATGAGCGTAAAGAGCTGTTGAAGCCCCAGACCGAGAGGAGCGATTTCGATGGTCTCGTTCAATGTGTGGGCACCATGACCAGTGGTGAGACCCAGACAGATTGCCGGATAACCTCGGCTGAGGGGGACATTCGCATCGGTGGAGCCGATGTTGTAGTTTGGTGTGATCCCCACAGCCATAAGAGCTTCCCCGGCGAGCATCACCAGAGGGTGCTGGAGTGGGATTTCACCCGGAGGTCTTGTTCCGATCATTTCAGAGAGGAGCTGGACTTCTTCCGAGCGGTATTTTCGAACCAGATTGCTGATTTTGTCTGCCAGTTCTGTCAGGATTTCGGTGCTCTCGGAGCGTAGATCGAGGTCGAAGTAAGCAAAAGGCGCAATCGTGTTAATCGATGTCCCGCCCTGGAAGATGCCGATGTTCAGTGTGGTGCGCGGCTGGGTGGGTAAAGACCAGGAGAGCATCCGACTGGCCAGGCGGATCAGCTCATGGATGGCCGATGGACGCCCGGCTTCGACCCAGGAATGTCCGCCAGCCGTCCGGGCCGAGATACGCATCCGCTGTACCCCCAGACCGCGGTGATAAACCTGACCTAATGCCATACCCTCTAACACAAGATAGGCCTTGATATCTCCCAGGAATCGTGAGACGACTGCCTGCATTCCTCGTAAGTTTCCCAATCCTTCTTCGCCGACATTTGCAACCAGCCAGATGTCATGGTTCGGATATTTCTTGTGATCACGGATCAGCCAGAGCAGACCCAATAACCCAGCCAGACCGAGTGCATTATCGCCGATCCCGGGGCCAGTGATGCGATCGACATTCCGTATATAACTCAAATCCGTAGATTCAGGAAAGACTGTGTCGAGGTGCGCTGTCAGGATGATAGGTGGGCCGGGATCACACCCGGGAATTCGCCCAAAAACATTCCCAAGCGCATCGCTCTCGATGTCTGCCAACCCCTCGCTCTCAAAAAGCGATAGCATGAAGGCAGACCGTCTGCCTTCAGAAAATGTAGGTGCCGGTATCTGTTGGATTTCTATCGCCAGATCGATTACCCGAGAGAGAAGCAAAGAATCGATCAAGGTTATACCCTTCGGACAAGTTGTCTGAGAGACTCCAGGCGGGCCTGCGCCAGTCTGGTCAGGGATTCGAGTGCATGGGTCGGGCCGTGGCCTTCGATCACCAATGAGGCTGAAATATTTCCATGCAAGGCGGCTTGCAAGGGATCATAAGTCTGCCGATATCCGACCAAAAACCCTCCACAAAATGCATCTCCGACCCCGGTTGGGTCTACGGGGCGCACCGGATAGGCGGGGATCTCCCAGCGCGAGCGACTCTGAGAATCGTAAAGCAGCTGACCATGTTCGCCGCGTTTGATCACCACCATATCGCAACCGTACGAAGTGATCGCTTCAGCCATTTCCCAGAGATCAGAGCTCAATCCAAGGAAAAGAGAGCGGATCTCTTCTTCGGAAGGGAGGAAGGCTGTCAGTCCGTTGATCAGGAGAGGGATATCGTCCCGAAACGACGGATCCATATAACCAGCGGAGGGATCGAGCGTGATCAGGGTGAAGCCAGCCTGGCGGAAGGCAGCCGGGATCAGGTTGTGGGAGAGGAAGTCGATCGGGCAGATATGCGCAGCAGTCGCTCCTCTGTATTCGGGGATCAGATCATTCTGTCTTATCGAGGTTGGCGATAGCCTGTTGCGGCTATCCAGGGCATTTTTGTTGTGATAACCCAACAATGCTTTAGGGAATGGTAGATTCAATTGCGCGAAATATTTGAGTGGGTCGATGTTCACCCGGCTAGAAAAGTCGGGATAGGCGCAGAAAGACCTTAAGTCCATTGTCTCGGGCAGGATACGAACCCCCCGGGTATCGAAGCCGCGCTGTTGAAGTTCGCTAAGCCAGTTTTGAGGGTAATCTGCGCCGACTCGGGCGATCAATCCCGGCGGGGGAAAGGCTTCCCAGATCGCCAGCCCGACGGCTGCATAGAGCAGATTACCGCCAGGGATATCGAGCAGGGTTTTACCATCCGGCAGAACAATGAAATCTCGCCTGAGCTGCCCAGCGAGGACGAAATTCGGCGTGTAAGTTTTCTGATCTGAACTCACATGCAGATTATACGTCAGGGAAAAAGTTAAAGGAATTGTAAGCCTGATTCTTTATTGGAGAAATATTTTCTTGATTGTTAGCATGTATAATTTCACCCATGCAAGGGCAGGTGATATCGGCTCTTTTGTCAAGTATGCGCCCGCGGCAATGGGTGAAGAATGTGTTAATCTTCACCGCATTGGTCTTCGATGAGAAGCTGGGGAACACCCAGCTTGTGATCCGGACAGCCGCGGGATTCGTGCTCTTCAGCCTTGTGTCAAGTTCGGTGTATATCCTGAACGATCTCGCTGATCTGCAAGCCGATCGTCAACATCCCGTCAAGCAGAACAGGCCCCTGGCTTCTGGACGATTGCCGGAAAATCTTGCCCGTCTGGCCGCTATCGGAATTCTAGTTGTGTCATTACCATTAGCTTATCTGCTCTCGCCAGGTTTTTTCATCTTGCTTCTGGTTTACTGGCTGTTGAATATCGGTTATTCGAAATGGCTCAAACATTATCCAATCCTTGATGTCTTTATCCTGGCGAGTTTCTATGTACTGCGCGTTGTGGCAGGATTGACGATCATCGTTGTCTCCAGGTTCTCTCCATGGTTATATGTGGTGACCACGCTTCTGGCGCTCTATATCGGCTTAGGAAAACGGAGGGCGGAATTAAAACTTCTGGCGGAAGATGCTGCTTCACATCGCCGGGTACTGGACGGATATACCATTCCATTGCTGGATCAATACATCACGATTGTCTCCGCTACAACCATCGTTGCGTATAGTTTTTATACCTTTTCAGCACCTAACCTGCCAGAGAATCATGCGATGATGCTGACGATCCCCTTCGCAATTTATGGAATCCTACGCTACCTTTATTTGATCCAGTTTAAGGAGGCTGGAGGAGCGCCTGAAGAGGAATTACTGAGTGATAGACCTCTACAAATCGCATTCGTTTTGTGGGGATTATCTGTCCTGGTGATACTTTATCTCTTTTGATAAGAAATGCCTGCGATCTCGGCGACAGCACCAGGCAAGGTAATCTTGCTCGGAGAACATGCGGTTGTCTATGGACAACCAGCCATTGCAGTGCCGGTTTTTCAGGTACGCGCCAGGGCGATGGTTTTTCCTGCGCCAGACAAACCCGCCGGTTGGGTGTATGTCCAGGCGCCAGATATTGGCGTCGATGCATTGCTTGCCGAATTGAGAGAGGAAGACCCATTGAGAGTGGCTGTACGCCAGGTGATCAATCAGACAGGGGTGGAACCACTCCCCGCTCTCACACTGCGCGTGACTTCGACTATACCAGTGGCATCCGGGTTGGGGTCTGGTGCCGCAGTCGCTGTAGCGGTTATCCGCGCGCTGGCAGAATACCTGGGCTACAGATTGCCAGAAGAAATCGTCTCGGATCTGGCCTTTGAGGTGGAGAAGATCCACCATGGCACGCCCTCTGGCATCGACAACAGTGTGGTTACTTATGCTCGCCCGATCTATTTCGAACGCGATCCAGTTGGTGGTGGGAAGCGCTTAGAGATCTTTAGCCCTGGCAGATCTCTCACCCTGGTCATAGGGGATAGCGGCATTCCCAGCCCGACAGCCCGGGCTGTTGCCAAAGTCAGAGAGGCCTGGAAAGCGGATCCGCAGTGTTATGATAGGATCTTTCAGAAGATTGGCGAAATTGTTCGCATGGCACGCCAGGCGATCGAGGCTGGTGACCTGCCAGCGCTGGGCTCCTTGATGAGCCAGAACCACGAGCTCTTGATCGAGATGGGCGTCTCCAGGGAAGAAATCAATCAGCTGGTAAATACCGCTCTCAGCTCAGGCGCCTGGGGGGCAAAGCTTTCCGGCGCGGGACTGGGAGGGAATATGATCGCCCTGGTCGCGGAAGAAAAAGCCGATGATCTGGCGAGTGCCCTGATCAAATCAGGCGCAGTCAGGACGTTTATTACACGTATCGATGAGCGAGCAGCTCGAGTGGATATCCAAAAGTGATGAGCAAGAGTGGCAAACGTTTTTCCAGGCTGGTATTTCTGAAGCTGGGGGGTTCTTTGATAACCGAGAAAAACAAGCCCAAAACGCCACGGATGGGCACCATCGATCGGTTGACACAGGAGATCGCTGACGCTCTCCGTGAGGCGCCCGAACTGAACCTTGTCCTGGGACATGGTGCCGGTTCATTCGGCCATGTGTCGGCGAGTAAATACTCCACCCGGCAAGGCGTATCTACACCCGAGGGGTGGCGCGGTTTCATTGAAGTATGGTGGGATGCCTCAGCCTTGAATCGAATAGTGGTCGAAAGCCTCCACAAAGCAGGGCTTCCTGCGCTATCCCTGCCACCCTCTGCAAGCGTCATCGCTCGTGATGGGGATGTAGAGAGATGGGACCTCACCCCGCTTGAAATGGCTCTTAAAGCAGGGCTCCTTCCAGTTGTCTTTGGCGATGTCATCTTTGACATCCAGCGGGGCGGGACGATCCTCTCCACGGAAGATCTGTTCTCGCACCTGGCACGCTATCTAAAACCTGAGCGCATCCTGCTCGCAGGGATAGAGCCTGGCGTTTGGGCTGATTATCCGCGCTGCACAAGGCTGATCAATGAGATCACCCCGGTGAACTATCCAGAAGTCACTAAAGTGTTGCACGGTTCAGCAGCGATAGATGTCACTGGCGGTATGGCAAGCAAAGTCAGGCAAAGCCTGGACCTGGTAGTGGAGTTGAATGGGCTGGAAGTGTCGATATTCTCGGGAGAGGTGCAAGGGCTGGTGAAGAGAACACTGTTGGGGGAGAAATCCGGAACTACAGTCCACAACAGATCTCGGTCGACTTATAGAACCTGATCTTATCGGGCGTGCATAAGTGGGTAGCGTTGTCAGATGTGCCGAATAAACCGGGGCGAAGTCCTTCATTGCGCAAATAAAGTTCGATCTTAAAAAAAGCTCATCAGATAATTGCAGAGATATCTCACTATCTGACATGACACGATGTAGTACAGAATCGAATGGGTTAACCCCCTGTTGAATTCCGAAAAAAATCAAGATTCCTATCCTTGCATTGTATAATTGGCTGTGCTTTATTAACCCTGGTAACTCTTTTTGTATCAACGATAAATTCAAGATAATGATTACCCGTGAACAGTTGGAGGAATACGAAGATCGATATCTTGCCCCCTATGCATTGCGCAGCAGGGATACGAAAGGTCGGGTCTATCCGGAAGATGAACCGGCTTACCGGACAGCTTTTCAGCGTGATCGGGATCGCGTCCTTCACACCACAGCTTTTCGCCGATTGGAATATAAAACCCAGGTATTTCTCATCCATGAGGGGGATTACTACCGGACACGCCTGACTCACACCCTGGAAGTGGCACAGATTGCCCGATCGATCGCGCGTGCGCTGGGCGCCAATGAGGATTTGGAGGAAGCGATTTGTCTGGCACATGATCTGGGTCACTCGCCCTTTGGACATTCCGGTGAGATCGCCCTTGCCAAACTGATGAAGGATCACGGAGGTTTTGACCACAACAAACAATCCTTGCGGATCGTCACGAAACTGGAGAAACGGTATCCCGATTTCCCTGGACTGAATCTGACCTGGGAGGTGAGGGAAGGCATCGTAAAACATGAATCCGAATACGATGTAGCCGATGCCTCGGATTACAATCCGGAATTGCGAGGTCATCTGGAAGCGCAAATTGCCAACGCGGCCGACGAGCTGGCTTACACTGCCCATGATCTGGATGATGGCTTGCGGTCCGGGATGATCACTCCTCAACAGCTGGATGGCATCGCGCTTTGGGAGATTCTGGCGGAAAGTGTTGGCTGGCGAGGAACTGCTCTGGACGATCTCACTCGTCACCGCTTGATCCGCAGGCTGATCGGTCTGGAAGTGACCGACCTGGTCGAGACAACCAGTCAAAGGTTGCGGGAGAGCGGCGTGCGATCTGTAGAAGAGCTCCAGCGTCTGCCTTACAACGTCATTTCGTTCAGTGAAGACCTTTCCCGCCGAAACCGTGAACTCAAGGATTTTCTCTACAAAAATCTATACCGCCATCACCGGGTCATCCGCATGGCGGTCAAAGCTGAACGGATTATCACTGACTTGTTCAACGCCTATGTGGCAGAACCGGAGATACTTCCATTGCATGTTCAGGCCTGGATTGAAGATCGCGGCCTGGAACGTACCGTCTGTGATTACATCGCAGGGATGACAGATCGGTTTGCCTTGCAAGAGCATAATAAACTTTTCAATCCCAATACGCTCCCGTAAGTTATGTGATCTATGTTTATTTGGGATGCGCTCAGCATTCATTGGAAGGAATTATAAATATTTAACGGTATAATACCAGGCCTGGAGTGGATTATGGGTGAAGAACATTATCTGACAGCAGAAGGCGCGCAGCGTTTGCGCCAGGAACTCGAGGAGTTGAAAGGACCCCGACGGGTGGATCTGGCAAGACGATTGCGATCGGCGATCCAGATGGGCGATTTATCCGAGAACGCCGATTATCATGCCGCCAAGGAGGAACAGGCATTCCTGGAGGGTCGTATTCAGGAACTGGAATACCTCCTGCAGAACGCAGTCATCATCGAAGCTAACGAAGGACACAAGGATGTGGTATCCATCGGTTCCCGCGTGACGATCCAGGAGGAAAATAACCCGCCAGAGACCTATCAGGTGGTTGGGGTGAAAGAAGCCGATCCGCGCAATGGGCGCATCTCACACGCTTCGCCATTTGGTATGGCTCTGCTCGGAGGCAAGGTTGGTGATGTGGTTTCGGTTGATACACCGGATGGTCGGGTGCAGCTCAAGATCTTGAAAATCGAATAACCCTTTTTGCTGCTTTACCTTTCTTTCAAGTGAAAAAGTCCGGGGTACCGGACTTTCTTGATTCTAATCAAAGTATCAGTCTGTAGATGCGATCAGGCTTTAGGCCAGGCGGTCAATTCCAGGGTGATCCTCTCGAAGAAGCTCTCTGGAGGGAGAGCACCGGCACCGTAGCTCATGTCGACCACTCGCGCTTGCAGACGCAGTGTGGCTGTCTCGAGAATCATCTCCCGACCTGGTTCAGCAAAGACGGGTTCGCCTTTTGCAGAAAGACGTTGTCGAGTGGCATCGTCATTGAACGCATGCTGACTCATCAATACTTTGGTCACGGTTTGAATATCATTTTTATCGAACAGCCAGACCTCGAAGGCGGTAACTTTCTTTGGTTCCCCAACCCCGATGGTCTCTGAAATACCGACGCCACACTCGCCCAGGAATTCGCCGGCAGGCGAGTCGATGCTGAAAGAATCATCATAAAGGTCATTTCCAATCTGGTATGTAGTCATGAACTGAGCGAGGGGTGGTTCTTCTCCGGTTGCTGCGTATTCAGGATAAACAGGCTCCTGTGGCAACTCCTTCTTTTGCGGGAGACGGAAGGTGAAAGAGCGATTTCTCATCAGGAAAAGGAAAACCAGAGCTCCGGCCAGCAAGAGTGTCACCAGGCATAACAAAGGGAGTAACGATCTGGCTGCGCTGGTGGTTTCAGGTGTGGTGGTTGGTGTGACACCTGGTAGGGCAGCTCCGCCAGTCAGGGCCAGAAAGACCTGGATTGAGGCCGGATCTTGGGTTTGAGGGTCGTTCATGATCTTCTGGATGATCTCAACCGCGTGATCTCCAACTTCGGCGATCCTCTGCCTGGCGATGGCAGCATCCTGATTGAGTGTATAAGAATCTATAGCCTGGCGGAGGTAGATCTCCTGAAATTCGGGGCGTAAATCTGCCGGTCCGGCATCAGTCCACTGAACAGGCCAAAGCCACCAACCCAGGACGACCAGGCCAATGAAAAGACCGGCCACGAAGGCGATAATTCCTATGTTCAGAGGTTTATTGAGTTGCTCACGGACTGCATCCATTTGGTTCTCTCCATTTGATGAGGACGGATTCTAATTTGGCATTAATTCTAGCACAAAAGTACGAATTTCAACTGTATAGGTCAAGATGCAAGACTCGTGCCGATCATTCGGGTTGCAGAGATTCTTCAGCGGTGACCTCATCGAGAGAGAATTGTTCTTCACATTGCAAACATTGAGCTGTCTGCTTATTGGTGATCACCAGTAACCCACCGCATTGCGGGCATGGGGTGGTCATTGGTTGTTTCCAGGTGGTGAAATCGCATTGTGGATAATTGGCACAACCGTAGAAGGTGCGTCCCTTGCGGGTCTTCCTTTCGACGATATCCCCGCCATCTTTCGGACAGAAAGCTCCCGTTTTCTCCAGCCAGGGTTCGGTGTGCCGGCATTCTGGAAAATTGCTGCAGCTGATGAACTTCCCGAAGCGCCCCCAACGGATGACCAGTTCATGTCCACATTCAGGGCAGGCGCGCCCGATCGGTTCAGGTCCAGTGTTCATCTCAGGGATCCTATTCTCAGCGCGCTGGAGATCGTGAGAGAAAGGACCATAAAAGGCTTCGATCACAGATTTCCAGGTCTCGTTTCCGGAGGCGATCCGATCGAGATCTTCCTCCATCCGGGCTGTGAAATCCACATTGATGATATCCGGGAAGTGCTCAACGAGCAAATCGTTGACCAGGATGCCGGTTTCTGTGGGGATAAGGCGTTTACCCTCGCGGGTGACATATCCACGCTGCTGGATCGTCCCCAAGATGGGAGCGTATGTCGATGGTCTGCCGATGCCATATTCTTCCAATGCTCGCACCAGGGTGGCCTCGGTGTAGCGCGGAGGCGGTTGGGTGAAGTGCTGCTCTGGGATCAGGCGCAGTAGCCTCTGAACCTGGTCTTCCTGGATCGAGGCAGGAATACGTACCTCTTCCTCTTCTGGCTGTTGATCCTCGTCTCGGGCTTCTTCATAGACGATCAGGTATCCCTGAAAACGCAGGGAAGAGCCAGAAGCGCGCAGGAGGTACTCATGACCGGTGGATAAGTCTGAGCCGGAAGTTGTCCCGGTAACTTCGACCGTCAGCGTATCGTAGAGGGCAGGTGACATCTGCGAAGCCAGGAATCTCTGCCAGATGAGCTGATAGAGCCGGAACTGATCTCTCTCGAGGAATTCCTTAATCGCCGCTGGCTGGCGAAGGACGGAGGTAGGTCGGATTGCCTCGTGCGCTTCCTGCGCGCCGCGCGACTTTGTGCGGTAAATGGGGGGTTTCTCCGGCATGAACGCATCCCCGTAACGTTGATGGATGAACTGGCGCGCTTCTTGCTGAGCCATCTCCGAGACATTGGTCGAGTCGGTGCGCATGTAGGTTATCAGACCGATCGCCCCCCCTTCGCCCACATCGATCCCTTCATAGAGCTGTTGGGCAAGTGCCATTGTCCGTCGGGCGGTGAACCCCAAACGACGCGAGGCTTCCTGCTGGAGCGTGCTGGTGGTGAAAGGAGGAGCTGGTGTGCGTTTTCGTTCCCCTCGCTTGATCCGGGTGATGCGATAGCTGGCACGTTCCATATCCTCTAAGATCGGTTTCACCGTCGCTTCATTGTCCAGGACAGGTTCCTCGTTATCCATGCGCGCAAGACGAGCGATATACGCATCCTGAGTTCCTTCTGGCTCGAATTCTGCCGTAATAGTCCAATATTCCTGCGGAACGAAAGCTTCGATCTCTCTTTCCCGCTCCACGATCAAACGCAGAGCCACGGACTGTACCCTCCCGGCGGATAGCCGGCTACGCACCTTTCGCCAAAGCAACGGGCTGAGATGATATCCAACCAGACGATCGAGGATGCGGCGTGCCTGTTGGGCATTGACCAGGTCCATGTTAATCTCTCGTGGGTGCTCGAAAGCCTCTGCGATCGCTGGTTCGGTGATCTCATGAAAAACGACGCGATGGGTTTTCCTGGGGTTTAAATCAGCAGATTCTTTGAGGTGCCAGGCAATGGCTTCGCCTTCACGATCCGGATCGGTTGCCAGATATATCTCCTCAGCCTGTCGGGCGAGCTGTTTGATTTCTTTCACGACCGGTCGTTTGTCGTTTGGGATCCGATATTTCGGTGTGAAACCATTTTCCACGTCCACTGAGAGCTGTGAACGGAGAAGATCACGGATGTGTCCAACCGACGCTTTAACCGTGTATCCTTTTCCCAGGAATCTACCCACAGTGCGCGCTTTGGCGGGTGATTCGACGATAACCAGTTTTCCGGAGTTATTCTGCTTTCTTTCCGCTTTCATTTTCTCGATATCCAGACTTTTATGTGCCTCGGTAAGTCCCATCCTTACCAGATTTGTGCCACAAACCGAACAGACACCGCGGGTGGCAGGTGTCCCGTTGGCTAGGACATCAGGGCGGGGATTTGCCATCTCGCGTTTCGTTTTGCATTTCAAACAGTATACTTCCAACTTATACCTCTCTAAATATAGTTTTTCCCTTCCTGGCGTAAGTGTTCGACGACCTGGCGCACCTTTTGCGCCTGATCCTTTCGACAGACCAATAAAACATCGCCAGTATCGACGACGATCAGGTCTTCCACACCGATCGTGACGATCAATCGATGTTCCTGATTGACGTAAACCAGGGAATCACTGGTGTCGAATCCGACATGTTGTCCGCCCATGACAATGTTTCCATGTTCATCAGCGGGTAAGACATCGAAGAGAGAGTCCCAGCTGCCAACATCACTCCATTGTAATCCTTCAGCTGGGATGACGGCGACATCTTGCGCATGCTCCATAACTCCATAATCAACGGTTTCCGGCTTTATCCGGGGCCAAAGCTGCTGAAGCACGGAGATCTTCTCAGGCGTGTTCCATGCTTTTGCGATGGCGCGCAGAGTTTGCGCCAGATCGGGCATGTGTAGTTCGATTTCTTGCAGGATGCGATGAATCTGCCAGACGAACATTCCTGAATTCCAGGAATGATCTCCGGAAGCCACCATCGCTTTCGCCTGTTCCTCATCGGGTTTTTCCTTAAAACGAAGAGTGCGATAAGCGCATAAATCCTGATAAGTACCCAGGAGTTCACCGCGCTGGATATAGCCGTATCCGGTTGCCGGAAAAGTCGGTGAGATCCCGAGCGTGACCAGATAGCCCTGCCTGGCGACATCGTGAGCCACGCGCAGGAGTTGGCGAAAACGTCCCTCGTTGCCTATATAGTGATCGGAAGTCAAGATGGCGGTTACCGCTTGAGGGTCGCGGTGTTGCAGAACGACAGCTGCCAGACCAACGACAGAGGCAGTGCCACGCGGAGCAGGTTCGAGAATAAAATTTTCAATCGGGATTTCTGGAGCCTGCTTGCTGAGATGCTCAGCCATTTCAGCGACGGTGACGACAAAGATGCGTTCGGGTGGAAACAGACCGTTCAAACGCTGAACCGAAGTCTGGAAAAGGCTGCGTTCATCGATCAGACTTAACATCTGTTTGGGGCGCGCCTGACGTGAGAGTGGCCAGAGGCGTGTGCCACCGCCTCCAGCCATGATCACAGCATAATAATGCGCATATGGGTCATTCACTGTGATATACCCCTTGTGTTTCGCGGATTGCCACGTAGTGCATTCCGCCCACCTGGCGAACCATCCCTTTCAGTTCCATGAGCGCCAGTTTTGCAGTGACCTGATCTATCGGGAGCTCGCTGCGTTCTCGAATTTCGTCAATATGTAGTGGTTCACTGCTCAGGGTGGCAAAAAGCCTGGCTTCGATCGCATCTGCAGGCAATGTCATCCGGGCAACCTGGTATTCTTGGACCATGGTCAGGTCCAGCACTTCTAACACCTCCTGGGGATCCAACAGCGGACGGGCGCCATCCCGGATCAGGCGATTAGTGCCTTTGCTGCTTGGTGCGTTAATGTTGCCTGGGACAGCAAAGACTTCGCGCCCCTGATCGGCAGCAAAGGCAGCGGTGATCAGAGCTCCGCTGGTTTGACCAGCTTCGATCACCACAACCGCTTTGGATAAACCCGAGATCAAACGATTTCGGGGGGGAAAATTAGAGGCGTCAGGTGGGGTGCCGGGTGGATAGTCGCTGAGGAGGGCTCCATTGGCCATGATCTGCTCAGCCAAACGGCGGTGCTCTGTCGGATAGACCCGGTCGACGCCGCATCCAAACACAGCCAGGGTGCGTCCGCCGGCAGACAGGGCAGCTTGATGAGCGATCGCATCCACGCCGCGCGCCAGTCCACTGACTACCGTGACACCATTGCGCGCCAGCGTTCCCGCCACCTCTTCAGCGATCTGCCGACCATAGGCGGTGATCCGGCGAGTGCCAACGATCGCAACTGCCCAATCGTCCTGTTGACTCAATTTTCCGCGTACATATAACACGGGAGGCGGTTGTTCGATCTCACGGAGGCGGCGGGGGTAGTTATCGTCGGTGAGAATTAGAACCTCGATGCCCCTGGCCTGAAGGCGATCCCAAAGTCGGTCGATGGAAAGGGAGGCGCGCACCTGAAGTAGATTGTCTACGATTTTCTCACTGAGCCCAGCTTCTCTCAAGGCATGGGCTGGAGCCTCCCAGGCCACTTGCGGATCTCCGAAAAAATCCAATAACGCCTGGAAACGTACAGCACCAATTCCTTTGACCAGAGAAAATGCCACCCAGTAGCGGCGTGTTTTACTCACTCATCTACTCCACAAAGGCAGATGGATTTTTCATTAAAAATTTACGGAAGAGAATACCATACGAATTTCAGCGATGTCAAGGTGGGCGATCATGCGAGGTTTATGTTAACAAACCTGGAAGCAGGTGGACTCTGATTCGTCTTTGCTCGAGATCGATCTCCAGGATGACCGATTCTATCGCAGGGAGCAGGATTTCTTTACCGGATGCAGACCGCACCAGATACACATCGTTTGCCCCTGTCGGCAGGATTTGTTCCAGGGATCCGAGTTCTTTCCCTGAATCATCGAACACGGTTAATCCGAGTAACTGATGATGGTAATATTCCCCGGGAGGAAGGGGGGGTCGGTCACTTGCTGTGACATGGACCAGCTGATTAGTAAGGCGTGCAGCGAGTTCGCGCGACTGGTAGCCGGAAAACGACACCAGCAATCCCTTTGCATGTGGTCTGCAACTGATCAGTTCGAGGGGTTCTCGCTGTGGACCGACATATAACGTCACCCCGGGAACCAGCCTTTCGGGGAAGTCGGTCCAGACGAGCATCAGGATTTCCCCTTTAACCCCATGGGTGTGGGTGAGCTTACCGACGACCAAGAATTCAGGCTCGCCAAAGTTGGGCGAGCCTGTATTTTCTCCAGCCTCGGGGAAGGGATGCGTGCTTCTCATCTTGGTTCGACGATATCCAGGGAGGCTCGCTTGCCTTCCCTGGCTGCTGCCACGCGCAACAAGACGCGCATTGCATTAGCTACCCGCCCGCTTTTACCGATCACACGACCCATATCTTCTTTGGCTACCTGTAAAAGAATTTCGACATTCGGTCCGCGTCTGCTCTGGTTAATGCGCACCTGCAAGGGGTCGTCCACCAGGGATAGGGCGATAAATTCGATCAGGTCTTGCAAATTACACCTCCGGTAAATCTGCCTTAAGGTGTGGGTTCTATTGCTTGGTGGGAAGTGTCCCGGTATTAATGTTTCTGCTTATGATTTCGTTTTGGACTTTTTGGAAACCGCTACGTTTTGGGTTTTGGCACTCCCACGCCTCTCTAGTTGTGCTACCTCAGCTTCTTGCAATAGCACTTCGAGGGATTCACCTTGTTTATAGCGCGCAAAGCGAGATAGCAAACCCGATGATTCGAACATTTGCTTGAGCTTCTCACTAGGCTGAGCGCCTTTGCTCAACCAGTCGTAAATGCGCCCCTCATCCAGCTCCAATGTCGGCGGTTCCGTGCGTGGGTTGTAATACCCCAGGATCTCCAGGAAGCGACCATCTCGTGGGCTTTCCTTGTCTGCCGCAACTATGCGATAGCTGGGTTGTTTTTTGCCTCCCACTCGGCGTAATCGTAATCGAACCATAAGAAATCTGACTCCTTCGGATTGTCTGTGAATATATTTTACCCGAATATACGCGGTATACCACGGATTCCGGTTTTCTTTAGTTGTTTGAAAAGACGCTGAGCGTCCTGGTATTGCTTGATTAATCTATTGATATCCTGGACATTAGTGCCAGAACCATTGGCGATGCGCCTCCGCCGGCTGGCATTTAGAATCTTCGGGTTACGCCTTTCATCGGGGGTCATCGAATTGATAATCGCTTCCGTGATCTTGAACTGTTTCTCCGCTTCACGCGGGTCAACCATCCTTGCCATCTGCCCCAGACCACCAGGGAGCATTTCCAGAAGCTGACCAATAGGTCCCATTCGTCTGAGCTGCCGAAGCTGGTGGGCGAAGTCTTCCAGGGTGAATTCTCCAGCGATCATCTTTTCCGCTTGCTGACGGGCGGTTTGTTCATCGAAAGCCGCTTCGGCTTTTTCGATTAACCCGATGAGATCACCCATGCCCAGGATGCGGGAAGCCAGCCGTCCTGGATCGTAGACCTCGATTGCCTCAAGGCTTTCCCCTGTTCCCAGTAATTTTATTGGAACTCCGGTCACCATGCGGATCGAGATGGCTGCTCCTCCGCGCGCGTCACCATCCATTTTAGTCAACATCAAACCTGTCAGAGAGACAGCCTGACGAAACCCGAGGGCGATATTGATCGCTTCTTGACCGATCATTGCGTCGACGACCAGGAGGGTTTCGACCGGATGAACTTTTTGGGTGATGGCTCTTAGTTCATCCATCAACTCGGCGTCTAGTTGGGAACGTCCAGCTGTATCCAGGATGAGCACACTGAACCCGCCGTTTTCCGCTTTCTGGCGGGCGAGGTAAGCCAGTTCGGGCGGAGGGATTTCGGGATCAGAGAAAACCGGGATATTCAGGCGTTCTCCCAGGGTCTGCAATTGGGTAATCGCTGCGGGGCGGTAGGGATCGGCAGCGACCAGCATCACCCGCTCTCCTTGAGAACGCATCAGCCGGGCAATTTTTCCCGCCGCTGTGGTTTTACCTGAGCCTTGCAGACCGACCAGCATGATTATGCGAGGTTTCGGTCCGGTTAAATTTAAGCGTTCCGGTTGACCAAGCGTGGCAATCAGCTCTTCATTGACGATTTTGATGACTTGTTGAGCCGGGTTCAGGGCTTTCGAAACCTGATGGCCTACCGCCCGCTGGCGTACGCGGGAGATGAAATCTTTGACCACGCTGTAGTGTACATCAGCCTCCAGGAGCGCCAGACGCACCTCGCGCATGGCCGCATCCACATCGGCTTCCGAGAGCTTCGCGTGGCGGCTTAGCTGTTTGAAAATCTGATTCAGGCGATCAGTCAGGGTTTCGAACATCTTAGACTCGGGTCATAACCCATCCGGGCAGTGCATTTTACATTGTGAGGTACGAATGGTCAAGAGAAAATCGATGCGTTCCAGACCCTTTCTTAGAAAAGGCGAGGCTGTCGTGTGGTTTGACCATCCAAATCACTCCAGGGCAGAGGTGGCAGCGCCGATCTGATTGAGACGCGTTCATATACAAAGCGACATAACCATGGATCGAGGCGTTCGTCTGGGCAGTGGCAGAACATGTACACTTCCGTACCTTCCCGAAGCCAGCCGGACAGTGTCTCGCTCCATTCCTCGAAGAATTCCTCGTTTCTGTTCATCGCAGGATGACCGATATACCGGATGAAGGCGAACGGTGCGGTGCGTTTGAAAACGACAGGTAAATCTGGTTTGTGTTGCCGGCTTTCAAGGAGGCGTTGATAGACGCTTCCCTGGAGGATCCTGTCACCCTTAAGGCTGCGGATTGGTCTGGTGTCGATGATCACTCGCGCCACGTTATGTTCAGTCAAAAGAGAATCGAGGTTCGCCTTATGAGGCGGATCGAACCAACCCGGGTGTCGCACCTCCACTGCCAGCCTGGTTTCGGCTGGCCATCTTTCCAGGAAGATAGTCAGATCGGGGAGATGATCCGGCGCAAAACGCGGCGGGAGCTGCAAGAAAAGCGGCCCCAATCTGGAGCCAAGCCGTGTAACTATCTCGTGAAAAGTCAATGCTTCCTCAAGGTGCTCACTCAATCGGCTGGAATGACTGATTGTGCGCGGAAGTTTCAGGCAGAAGCGAAAATCAAGCTGTGTATCTGCAGACCAGCGGGCAAGCGTTTCCTCAGAAGGGACAGCGTAGAAGGTTGTATTGCCTTCCACCGCGTTCAGCCGGCGGGAATATTCTCGCAGATAATCCGATGGTCTGGTGCTTTCAGGGTAAAAAGATCCAACCCAGCCTTTATAAGCCCAGATCGGGCATCCTACATATAACCTTGCAAGGGTCATGTAGACATTATAACCACTTGCGTGATCTTTGGTGCATGGCAACGAATCGATTTAGATGGGGTTATCTATCTTGCGGAGAGCCTTGTATCTATTCCGGAAAGCGGATCTTGTTAAGAAAGGAGCTTAGATCTATGTCGAAGGTCGCCATTGTGACGGACAGTACGGCAACGATCCCCGAAGGGTACCTGGACCAATACCCAATCTGGGTAGTGCCACAGGTGTTGATTTGGGGGGATGAGACTTTGGAAGATGGGGTTGATATTCAGCCAGATGAATTCTACGACCGTTTGGAAAAAGATCCTCGTCATCCTACCACATCTCAGGTGACGCCGACATCTTTCAATAAGGTTTTTCGGGAGTTGCTCGAGAAGGAGTATGAAATTCTGGCAATATTGATCTCGCCAAAGTTATCAGGGACGATTGAATCAGCCAACCAGGCTCTGCAGAATTTCCCGGGTGCGCCGATCGAAATATTCAATTCGGAATCCGTAGCGATGGCGATGGGCTTTCAAGTATTGATGGCAGCTCGAGCAGCGGTCGAAGGCGCCAGCTTGAAGGAATGTAAGGAGGTGGCTAAGCAAGCCAAACCCTTGACCGGGGTTGTCTTTGCGGTCGACACGTTGGAATATCTTCATCGTGGGGGACGCATCGGCGGGGGAGCCAAGTTCCTGGCAACCGCGCTGGATATCAAGCCGATCCTGGAGATCCGCGATGGGCGTGTTGAAGCAGTCGAGCGGGTGAGGACCCGCAAGAAGTCTCTCGCCCGCGTCGTCCGGCTGGTCGAGGAGCGCATAGCTGGTCGTAAACCGGTGCGGCTTGCCAGCCTGCACGCGAAGGCAGAAGAGGATGCCCGCTGGTTGCTGGAGGTAGGTTGTGCCCATCTCGATCCGGTCGAGAAGATCTTTACGGAAGTCAGTCCGGTAGTCGGCACCCATGCCGGACCAGGCACGGTTGGCGTGGCTTTTTTGGCAGGGATGTGACGCGGAAAACATTTTTCGACGTTCCACGGAGGTGGAAGTTGTATCTTTCCACCTTCTTTTTTTGACGAGGAAGGAAAATCGGGGTAAACTTAATATGGCAAATCCGATTAATTAAATCCTCTCTGAGTTTAATTTGACTACGCTATTATCTCCCTCAATTACATCACGTGTTTTCGATGATATCCTTGGGGCGATTGGCAACACACCTCTGGTTCGCCTGAACAAAATTGCCAGGTATCTCCCCTGTCCAATCTATGCCAAGCTAGAATTCATGAACCCGGGTGGGTCAGTCAAGGACCGCATCGGGTTCATGATGATCGCAGAGGCGGAGAGGAGCGGGGCATTAAAACCCGGAGGTACAGTTGTTGAAGCCACATCGGGCAATACCGGTGTCGGACTAGCAATCGCCTGCGCCATCAAAGGCTACAAGGCTGTGTTCGTCATGCCTGACAAGATGAGCCAGGAGAAGATCCAGCTCCTGCGCGCCTTCGGAGCCAGGGTCGTGATCACACCCACTGCGGTCGATCCGGATGACCCGCGTTCCTATTACAGCGTTGCAAATCGCATTGTCTCCGAGACACCCAACGCGATCCTTGCCAATCAATATCATAATCCCGAGAACCCACGCAGCCATTATCTAACAACCGGTCCAGAGATCTGGGAGCAAACCTCCGGGAAAGTGACGGACGTCGTCGCCGGCATGGGGACCGGCGGGACGATCACGGGAATAGGTCGGTTTCTGAAAGAGAAAAACCCGGCGATAAACATGGTGGGAGTCGATCCAACCGGTTCGATATTGCTCGAGACATGGCAGCTTGGGCGTGTCCCGGATGATATTAAATCCTCGACCTATAAGGTCGAGGGGATCGGCGAGGATTTTTTACCCTCCACGCTGGATCTGGAGGTGGTCGATCATGTGATCAGGGTCACAGACAAAGAATCATTTCTCTGGACGCGCCGGTTGGTAAAAGAGGAGGGCATCTTCTGCGGCGGATCTTCAGGAGCAGCTGTCGCTGGAGCGGTGCGGTATGCCCGTGATCTACCGGCAGAGCGGCTGGTGGTTGTCATCCTGCCCGATTCAGGCTCTCGATACCTCTCCAAGGTGTTCGATGATAAGTGGATGCGGGAGAATGGTTTTTTGGAAGTCGAATGGGCGGAAGTCAATCTATACGAGTTGCTGGAGGCGAAACCTTATAGAGAGCTGATCACGGCACCCATGGATGCCAGGGTGATCGATGTCATTAATTGGATGAAAGAATATGACATCTCTCAAGTGCCTGTTGTCCGCCCGGATGGCGCTTTAGCCGGGCTGGTTACCGAGGTCGATTTGCTCAAGCATATGATCACAAAACCATCCGAGCATCAGCAGGAGGAAACGATCACAGAAATTGTCCAGCCAGCACAGGCCGTCTTTCCAGGATACAGCAGCCTTGATGAAGCTTTACCTTTCCTTGTTGAAGGACATGTCGCTATCGTGACTGAGAACGAACGCCCGATTGGCATTCTCACCAAGATCGATCTCTTGGATTTCCTCTCACAACGGAGTTGATTGTTCTCCAGGGAAGCTACTCCGCACGGAGGGGATAAATAGATGGACGTTGACGGGCTGGAATTTCTATGTATGAAAGATCGGATCAAGGTTGGTCGGGAGAGCGGATGCTGAGTCAATTACCTCGGCTGGTTTTCCTTCCCGTGAAAGATCTGGTCATCCATGAATATCATGATGACTCTCGCACACCTCCGCTCATCGCGAGCATCAGGCGTAGTGGAGTATGGCGCAACCCGCCAATCGTAACGCCCTTGTTGGACGGCACTCACCGCTTCGTGGTGTTAGATGGAGCCAATCGGAAGACTGCCCTGGAGCAGATGGGAATCCCGCATGCCCTGGTGCAGCTGGTTCAGCCGGACGATCCGGGATTGCGCCTCTATAACTGGAATCATGTCGTCTGGGGCCTGTCTCCTGAGGATTTGATCCTCGGCATCGCCAACTTGCCCGATACCGAACTTGTCAGAGGAGAGGAGGAGCGCCCTGACCTGTGGGGGAAGTGCGGACTGGCGACCATCCAGGTGCCACGGGGGGATATTTTCACAGTTTGTACAGAAGCTGACGATCTGGTGCGGCGTGTCGAACTTTTGAATGCTTTGGTTGATACCTACAAAAATAGCGCCAGTCTGGATCGCACCAGTGAATGGAGCGTGGTGCGTTTGAAAGCTTTATACCCCGAATTGAGCGGGCTGGTGATTTTTCCGCATTTCGATATCAAGCATATTCTTAATCTGGCAAGCTTAGGATGTTTGTTGCCAACCGGGATCACGCGCTTTACGGTTTCGCCGCGTGCCCTGCACCTCAACTATCCACTTGCAGAGCTGGCGGCAGATAAACCGATTGAAGAGAAAAACGAAGCTCTTGAACGCTTCATTCGAAAGCGCGTGATGAACAAGGGCGTGCGCTTCTACTCGGAAGCGACGGTTCTATTCGATGAATAAGGGGCGCGTCAGAACTTCTTAGGTTGAGAAGAGCCAAAGGGAATATCCCGGCTATGTCTCCCAGCCACTGCCCGGCGCAGCGCATGGATATTCTCCGTGATGCTGGCCTTTGAGTTGAAAACAGCAGAGCCCACCACCAAGATCGTGGCACCAGCTGCAGCTATCTCACCGGCATTTTCTGCGGAGATACCTCCATCCACTTCGATTTCCACTTTCTCCAGGCGACGGGAGATCAACATTTGCTTCAGACGGGTGATCCGATCGGTACTCCCGGGAATATAAACCTGACCCCCAAAACCAGGATTGACGCTCATGATCAGCACAAGATCAACAAAAGGCAGGATCTCCTCGAGGGCGGATAAAGGGGTGGCAGGATTGAGAGTCACACCAGCTTTCAAACCGAGGTCCTTGATCTGCTGAATGGTTCGGTTCAAATGAGGACATGTCTCTACATGCACGGTGAGCAAGTCCGCTCCTGCCTTGGCAAATGCCGGGATCAGATTTTCGGGCTGTTCGACCATCAGGTGAGCTTCAAGCGGTACTCCGGCTGCGGATGTGATCGGGTGCAGGGCAGCTAACATCAGAGGACCGAAGGTGAGATTGGGGACGAAGCGACCATCCATGACATCCAGGTGGATGATATCTGCACCGGCCTGGATGGCTTCTTCGACCTGTTCCCCAAGACGAGTCAGATCAGCCGTCAAAATGGAAGGCGCAAGCTTGATGGTCATGGTTTTCGCTCCAGGATTTTGACTCCTTCAGCAGTGGCAACGATCGCTGTATCAGCCATATCCAGGAAGAGGCCATGTTCGACGATCCCGGGTCGGTCTGCCAGCATGCGCGCCAGCTGATAGGGATCAGCGATTCCCTTCGGAAACCATAATCGCACCAGATAATTGGCATTATCGGTGACGATCGGTGACCCATCATCTTCCCGCCATAGCTCAGCACGGCAACCAAGACTGGCAAGCCAACGCACCTGAAGCCCGGCTTCGAATTGAACGATCTCCACCGGGAGAGGGCCTTGACCAAGTTGAGGGACCAATTTGGATTCGTCGGCAATGACGATGAACCGCCGCGCATGGATTTCCAGGATTTTTTCGCGAAGCAAGGCGCGGCCAAGACCTTTGATCAGGTTGAGGTTGGGATCGATCTCGTCGGCGCCATCAATCGCGAGATCCAGACAGGCTTCCGGGAGCTGGCTCAGGCTGGTGAGCGGGACCCCCAGCCGGCGAGCCGCGGCAGCTGTTTGTTCCGAAGTGGGGACACCAGTGATATCTTTTAGCGCGCCGGATTTTAGCTTCTCAGCAAGCAGGTCAATGAAATATGCCGTCGTCGTACCACTGCCCAGTCCAAGATGCATACCATCCTGGACAAAATCCAGTGCACACCGGGCAGCCTCCATTTTGAGATTCATGTCAATTACCTCGTTAAGTTCGCAAAAATGTTAATGATTCTTCGTTAAGATTACATGATTTTGAAACTGGTTCGCGGTATAATACCGCAGACCTGGGATAAATCACACTCCATATTCCGAGGGGTCAGCAATCGACAGCCGAGGTTCTATGGGACGAGCAGAATAGATGAGCGCAAATATACTTTGGATCGAAGGCAAGCGGGCGAACGGCCCGCATTTTGTCTCGGATCTGCGGAAAAAAGGCTTTGAGGTCGAGACAGTATCTACAGGGAAAGCTGCTCTGGAATATCTGGCAAATTCTGGGGCTGACCTGGTTGTTGTCGATGCTGCCTCCTTCAGAACCAGTGGTAAAAGGATCTGTCGTGAGATCAGGGAGAAGTGGAGCAAACTGCCGATCTTGTTGATCGCCAACCCTGATCGTCCGGTTGAAAAAGATGCCGATGCTGATGTGGTTCTGCAACTTCCCTTTACAACACGTAAGCTGATCAATCGGATCAAGCCTCTCCTTCCAGCGGAAAGCGCTAATTTACTGAGATCAGGACCTCTGCGTCTTGATCTGGAGAATCGACGGGTCAGCTGCCTGGAAAAAGAAACCCATCTGACGCCCAGGCTCACATCTTTATTGCGAATGTTCATCGAGCATCCGAACGAAGTCCTCGAGCGGGAAGATCTCTTCAGGAAGGTGTGGAACACAGAATACACTGGCGATACCCGCACGCTCGATGTACACATCAGCTGGATCAGGCAGGCGATTGAACCGGACCCTCGCAAGCCGCGTTTCTTGATCACCATCCGGGGCGTTGGCTATCGTCTGGATACCTGATAATCATTGGTCATTATCCCTGGCAAAGGTCTGTAGAGTCTCCAGATAATATTGAGGCAAACCAATATCATATCGGCGGCCCTCCATGATGAGCCCCAAAAAGCCGTCTTCCTGACGCAGGCGGTCCAGGGCAGAGGTGAGCTGGAATTCTCCTCGTTCGCGCACATTGTGTGTGATGTGTTCTTCAAGGTAGGTAAATATTTGGGGTTTTATGATATAGAGACCGAAAACTGTCAGATATTCGCCTTCCGGCAGGCCCGGTACACGCAGGTTGGTGCGGGCATAATCGATGGTGGGTTTTTCTGCGAACTCGGTGATGGAGAGCAGGCGGTTTTCCTCGAGCCATACTCCTGCAACCGTGCCAAAATTTGCGATTTGGTCTTCTGGTGTGCGCCTCAGACCAAGCACGCTCATCCCGTGCTGTTGATATGCACCGAGCAGCTGCTGAACACATGATTCCGGACCGGTGGATCGATAGAGATGGTCGCCGAGCATGAGGAGGAAAGGCTCATCACCGATGAGATCGCGGGCGCAGAACACGGCATGCCCGAAACCTTCCTGGACAGGCTGAACCGCGAATGAGACGCGCCTTCCGATTTCCAGAATATGGTGGGAATATTCCTGAAAATGGCGCGGCAACTTGTTATAGTTTTCGATGGATATCTGCGTGTTGAAGAATGAACGGAAATCTTCTAAATCTTCTTGCTGGACGATGATAATGATTTCTTCCAATCCGGCTTCGATGGCTTCTTCAACGATCAGCAGGATGGCCGGTTTGGCGATGCCGTCTCGATCGATGATGGGGAAGAGCTCTTTCTTGGTCGCTTTGGTGGCTGGGAAAAGGCGGGTGCCGAATCCGGCAGCCGGGATCACCGCTTTGCGCACCTGCTGCCCCGGGCGCAGAGTCAATTTAAGACACTGCACACCCAGATCGCGTTCTAAGATTTCGATCACAGCCTGTTGATCGGCTTCACTGCGGGCGATGAACTGGGCTGTGCCGTCTCCCTGCGAACCTACGCCTTTCCCACCCCAGATGTGTGGCTTGAGTGGCTCATGGTTCAGCACCCGATGGAGTTTGGGCGCAGTCAACTCCTCGGGACAGGCAGGAGTGGCATATCGATCGAAGAAATGCTGAGCTTCGATCATCAATTCCCCCAGGCGTTGTGCATCCGAATTGCGCAGCGCCTCGACCGCCTGGAGGGTGATGCGTTTATTGATTGGACCGAGCAGTTCCTGTACGCCGTGCTCGATCTCATTTTCAGCGAAAGGATAACAGCGATTCAGGCGATTCAGGATCTCCATGGTGTCCTTTTGAGCCTGCAGGTCGACGATAACGAAGTACAACTCATTTTTAACTTGCAGCTCGATGGTATCCAGCCGATCGCCATCGAAGACCATCAGGACCGGACGATTGCCGAAAGCGCAGCCCTGATCCATGCGACCGCATCGCGAAGGTGTGGTTATTTCCCCCTGGTATGCCAGCTCCATCTCACCGCGAATGGTCAGCTTGAGATCGTAAACCCGGTTGAACGCTCTGGCTGTCAATACGCAGATCGCGGCACTTGAGGAAAGGCCTTTCTTGACCGGCAGGTCGGTCTTGTAATTGTTGATAACCAAACCTCTCACATGATAATTGGTCAAAACCTGGTACGCCACGCCAGCGATGTAACTCCAGAAGCCACCCCGCTGTGCCTCTTCTAGCAAGGCTTTGGGCTGCATCGGGATCTCATAAGGTCCGTGTTTCTGACCATCGGGTGTCGTGGAGGTCAGGACCAGAGATGTGGGATGAGGTTCCACCTCGGCGTAAATGCCCTGATCGGTGCCGGCAATGAGCGTATATCCTTTTTCGATATCCGCATTGATGCGGCGATAACCACCAGCCCAATCAGAGTGCTCACCAAACAGGCAGATCCGTCCAGGTACGAAGAGTTTCACGTCATGACCTCATTTTGTATATCGAATTGTTTCAGGCTGCCGTCGATCCCGACCACGCGCACAACAATTCGTGCTTCATAAGAGGGACAGGGGGTCACCGGGTCTGGGCGATGATGTGGCAGGGTGAGCTGACCGGGGATCGGGTGTGTGCTGCGTGGTCGATTAGCTTGCACAGCGCTACGAAAGACATCCCCTCTCCATTGTGGATCGACTTCCCAATAATCGATCTCGGGGAGGATTGCAGGGTCGAGGCTGACAATCTGATTTGATCGATCGAAGCTATACCCGATATCTGAAGTTTCAGGTAGGAGAGGGTTCAGGCCCTGGCTGGTGTTCTTTTCCAGCTCGAGGCTGAAGGCTGATTTTGTCGTGTTGACCAGTCTGTTGCGGGTGGTATGGATGGCCCGCCAGGAGTTATCGTTTGCGATGAACTGTCTTCCTAAACGAGAGGCGACCACTGCTGTTGTCCCTGACCCACAAAAGAAATCCGCGACGATGTCTCCAGGATTGGAGCTGGCCAGGATAATCCTCTCAAGCAGCGCTTCTGGTTTTTGGGTGGGGTAGCCTGTTCTTTCGCGGTGCAGCCGGGCTACTACCGGGAAATACCACCAGTCTTCGGGCACCTTCCCGCGTTCCAGATCGGGGACTTTCCCAAAACCGGCCTTCGGCGAGGACTCGAATGTCTTTACGGTGCTGGGGTGATAAGGCTCGCGGATCGCATCGACATTGAAAGTGTATCCGTCTGTTTTGGTGTAGACCAGTATTGTATCGTGTTTTCGGTTAAACGCTCTTCTTATGGGTGAAGGGCCGTGATATAGCCAGACGATCTCATTCAGGAATCTCTCGCTGCCAAATATCTCATCGAGGAGCAGACGTGCATAGTGGCTGGCATGCCAGTCCAGGTGGAGGTATAGAGTCCCCTCGGGTGAAAGCAGCCTGTGCATCAGTTTCAGGCGCGGGAACAACATATCTAGATAAGAGTCGATATCCGGCCAGTGATCAGGATAGCCCTCCGCCAGACGCCATTCTTGAGGGCGGCGCGAATCCTCGCCCCGTCCAACCCGCACCGGATATCGACGATTGGTGAAAAACGGGGGATCGGCGTAGATCAGTTTGACCGTTCCCTCGAGTTCTGGCAACAAAGCGGACATGACCGCCAGATTATCCCCCAGGATAAGTCGACCAGCTGGAGCTGCATCTGGATATCCTTCTCCCCGTGGATAAATCAGGCTGTCCAGAATCAGCGCCTCTTCGGCCTGGGATCCATCTGTTTGCTGAGATTCCCAGGCATCCTCCTGAGGTGATGGTTTGGATGGCCAGGTCAGTGTCGGCATCAGCCTCTTTGCACCTCAGGCTTGCTTCTTGAATTTCGATTTGAGGATATCTTCCAATGTCGGTTGACCGATCTCCTGAAGCTCATAACGTACACGCTGGCTGGGTTTATTCATCTTGATCAGGCGCGCCAGATCGATTGGTGTACCAATAAGGACCAGATCTGCGTCTGCATTGTTGATGGTCTGTTCCAATTCGCGGATCATGTGATTGCCATAACCCATCGCAGGTAATACAGGCCCTGTGGTGGGATATTTTGCGTAAGTTTCCAGAATGGATCCGACTGCATAGGGACGTGGATCGACGATCTCCCGCGCACCAAAGCGGCGAGCTGCCACCCAGCCAGCGCCATATGCCATTTCACCGTGCGTCAGGGTCGGTCCGTCTTCGACGACCAGCACCCGTTTTCCGCGAATTTCTTCGGGATCGTCCACGAAGAGCGGCGAGGCGGCTTCGATAACTATCGCATTCGGGTTCAAGGCGTGCAGGTTTTCCCGTACTGCAATCACATTCTCAGGAAGGGCGGTATCTACTTTATTGATTATAAAAACTTGAGCCGCGCGCGCATTGGCTTCGCCTGGATGATAGGAGGTCTCATGACCAGGACGATGCGGATCGGCAACGACGATGTGTAAATCGGGTACAAAGAAGGGCAGATCGTTGTTTCCGCCATCCCACAAGATAATATCGACCTCTCTTTCAGCCTGGCGAAGGATCTGCTCGTAATCCACCCCGGCATAGACGATCACACCATTTGCCAGATGGGGCTCGTATTCCTCCCGCTCCTCGATCGTGCAGTCCTGATCGTCTAGGTCCTGATAGGAAGCGAAGCGCTGGACCACCTGATGGGTCAGGTCTCCATAAGGCATGGGATGTCGAACTGCTGCTACTTTGAAACCCATATCCCGCAGAATTCCTGCCACACGCCGGCTGGTCTGGCTTTTCCCTGACCCGGTGCGCACTGCGCAAACTGCGACCACTGGCTTAGAGGAACGTAGCTGGGTGGATTTCAGCCCCATCAGTCGGAAATCAGCGCCGGTTGCCAGGACAAGTGAAGCCTTGTGCATCACATATTGATGAGGTACATCGCTATATGCAAACACGACTTGATCGATGCTGTATTCCGCGATCAGATGTGCTAGATCGTTTTCCGGATGGATCGGAATGCCTTGTGGATAACGGGCGCCAGCCAGCTCAGCCGGATACCGTCGTCCCTCGATATTTGGGATCTGGGTGGCAGTGAACGCGACCACCTCATAGTCTGGGTTGTTTCGGAAGAATACATTGAAGTTATGAAAGTCGCGCCCTGCAGCGCCCATGATAAGCGTTCGGATTGGTGGCATCTTGGTAGTACGCTCCTTGAAGATAGAATTGGTTTGTCAGATCACCTTGTCCGTTTGGCGTTATATTACATCACCTCTGGGGCTGTTATCCCCAGTAGGTAAAGTGCGTTGGCAAGTGTCTGGCGGGTAGCGGCCACTAGACGTAACCGGGCATCACGCACTGATGGGGATTCGCTTTGCAAGACCGGTGCCACATGATAAAAACTGTGAAAGGCATTGGCAAGCTCGTAGGCATAGGTAGCCATGACGAGCGGGCGATACTCAAGCGCCGCCTGTTCTGCTACTCTGGGGAAGCGGGAAATCTGCTCGACCAGCTCGATCTCCTGGGGGAGGAGAGCATAATCGAATCGAGTCCTGTCGGGGAGCTCTCCATTTGCCTTGCGCAGGATACTGGTAGCACGCACATGAGCGTTCTGGATGTAAGGCGCTGTGCGACCATCGAAATTCAAAGCCGAGTCGATCTCGAAGACGATATCTTTATTGTTATCAACCGAGAGCATCGAGAACTTGATCGCGCCTAATCCGACCTGAAGTGCAACCTCTTGCCGTCTTTCACCCTGAAGCTCCGGATTTTTTTCAGCGATGACGCGCAAGGCTCTTTCCACGGCCTCATCGACCACATCCTTGAACAAGACAACCCGGCCGCGACGGGCGGACATGGCGCCTTCCGGCAGACTCACAAACCCGTACCCAAGATGGTAGCATTTTTCTGCCTGTTTGAAGCCCCACAGTTCCAAGATTTTAAACACCTGCTGCATATTGAGACTCTGGCGCACATCGATGACATAAATTGAACGATCGATATGGTACTTTTCGAATTTGACCTTGGCTAATGCCAGGTCACGCGCCGGGTATAAAGCCGTGCCATCGTTTCTCAAGAGCACCACTGTGCGGTATTTCTCTTTTTTCAATCCAAGTTTTTCGTCGATCTTGACCAGGACAGGGCCACCAGTAGACCTTTCATCATCGGCAATGCCCAAGGCTACCAGCTCAGCCACGATGTCCTTGGTGAGTTTATCTACCTCGCTTTCGAAGAACCACACATCCATGTGGATATCGAGCATCCGCATGATGTCGCGCAGCTCTGCCAGACTCCACTCCCGCGTTGTTCGCCATAGTTCATGGACATAAGGATCGCCCTCATCCCACTTGCGCAGCATTTCCCGCCGTTCGGCATCGAAGGCTTCGCGCTGCGCTTTTTCGGCTGGGGTTTCCCCTTCTTTGGGTTCGAGCAGGCGCGTCGCCTCGACATAGATCTTCAGCAGCCACTGTCCCCGTTCGTGGATCCCGTCAGGTTCCTGACCTTTGTAGAATTTATCGTAAGCCCAGAGAACAGTGATCACACCTAACCCGATATCCCCGGGGTAAGTGGCGCGGATGGTTTCGAATCCATAAAATTCCACCAATCGGGCCAGAGCTTCACCCAGAATGGCGTTGCGGGCATGACCGATATGGAAGGAATGGTGGGTATTCGGCTGGCAATACTCGACCATCACGCGTTCAATTTTGGGAGTCCCCCGCCCGTAGTCTCGGCCTTTTTCAAGTACCAAATCGACAATTCGCTGCGCGTAGTCAGCGGTCGAGAAATACAGGTTTAGATATCCATTCACCGCTTCGATGCGTTGAATGCCTTCTAACCGACCCAGATGGTCTTTTATCTGGAGAGCGATCTCTTGCGCTCTTTGCGGCACGACGACGCGTTTGCCTGAACGCGCTTCCATGGCCGCGCTTTGAAAGAACGATAGGGATATGCCCCATTCCCCTCGAAATGGTATCGGTGTCCAGTTGAGTTCGCCGAGAGGGATTTGATTCTGCTGGCAATATTCACGGATGTGGGATTCGATGACGTGCTGTTCGCGGTCGAACATAGGCCTCGCTGGTTTTGTTTGATTTGCGGAGGTGCCGACTTTCCTGGCGAAGCGATTATAACATGGGGGTTATCTCACCCGGGTGGGTGAGAGGAAAATAAAAGAGCGGAAGCTGAATGCTTCCGCCCGGAGTTTCCAAATGAGATTGAAATGAGATTGATCGATCTTAGACGTTCTGTCTCTCAAGCCTTGCCAATTGTTTCATCAGTCGGCTCTTACGTCTGGCTGCGTTGTTCTTATGGAGAATGCCTTTCTCGGCAGCTTTATCGAGGGCTTGGATGGCTTTGAGCGTTGCCTCTCGCGCCTGGTCTAATTCTTCTTTTTCCATGAAAGAACGAGCCTGTTTAATGAACGAGCGCGCCCGTCCGCGGAAATAACGGTTACGCAACCGGCGTTTCTCGTTCTGTTTCATGCGTTTGATCGCTGATTTTATATTTGCCAAAGTCTTGCCTCCGGTCTTTCTGGTTGTTCTTATGGGGCGTAATTCTACTTGATCCGGGAGGAATTGTAAAGTCGAATGTGATCGAAATATTAGAGTTCGCCTCATGTCCGAATTTTATGACTGCCGTAAATCGAATAAGTTATACGGCTTTCTCGCAGTTCCTTGACAAAACATTCGGATGTGTCATTGCGAGGGCTGGGTGCTCTCCCCAACCTGAAGCGATCTCAAGCCAAGTAAGCGATCGCTATGTCGGGCAATAAAACCCCCTCCTGGCGATGACAAATATTTCGAGCTTGAAAAAGCCAAGGACAAAGCTTATGGGTAACACCTTATGGAATGTTATTGACGCGCCTAGCGAAAGAGAGTATGATGATATTGTCACAGGTTGGCCGGGTGATCGCGGTCTCCGTAAAAGGAGATCGAGGAAAGTCCGCACTCCACAGAGCACGGTGCCGGGTAACACCCGGGGCGGGGTAACCTGCCGGATCGGGCCACAGAAACAAACCGCGGGCTGTTGGGTCGGCTGGATTGTGGATAGGATATCAATCCGCAATCTAGGGGTTCGACCCGCAGTCTGGCAAGGGTGAAAAGGTGGTGTAAGAGACCACCGGCATTCTCAGTAATGAGGATGGCCAGGCAACCCCCACCGGGAGCAAGGCCAAGCAGGGGTGAAAGGATATGTGGGTGAGAGTACAGATGATATAGCCGGTCAATGGCAGTAGTCTGAACTCGAGACTCCGCTATCCTGGGAGGCTGCTCGTCTCCTGGCTTCAGCCGAAGCCGAAACCCCGGGTAGGCTGCCAAGAGAGATGATCACCCAGGCGGATGTTTCCGCTGGACAGAATGCGGCTTACAGGCTGACCTGTGGCACATGTTTAAGGAGGGCACCATGACAGACGAGAGGGAAGAAAAATTTGACGAAAAAGAGCATGAAAAGAGCGAGGAAAAAGCAGCAGAGGAAAAATGGAGGCGTGATCCATTAGGGTCTGTTATCTGGGCTTTGATCTTGATTTGGGCGGGCGTGGTCTGGCTGCTTGACAATCTCAATCAACTGGACACCCTCAAGCACAGATTGACGCCTCCCGGGTTGGAATGGCTTCCGATGGGGGTCGGTGTCTGGGGCTTGATCCTGACAGGCGCGGGAGTGCTCCTACTGGTCGAGGTATTGATCCGTTCCCTTGTACCCGCCTACCGCCGACCGGTGATTGGTACCATCATCCTAGCCTTTGTCTTTCTAGGCTTAGGATTGGGCAACCTGGTCAGCTGGGGTCTGATCTGGCCGGTGATTCTGATTGCCATCGGACTCTCGATAATTCTACGCGGGTTGACAGCCCGGCGATCCTAGTTCTATAGCCTGCCCAAATTAAAGCTCATGAATTCATCCCAAGCGTAGCGGAGTGGCACCCACCACTCTTCACGCCCGATACAACGAAAATAAGGGGCTTCCTTAGCCAGGATCAAGTCACCGATTCGGTAGCGTGGCAGGATCGGGGTTGAAACGATCAGCCCTCCGCGTTCACCGGGGTGCATTTCATGCAGCATCTTGATCCCGGCTGAAGTTTGTACCTCGAATAGGAAGAGATCATAGTTCGGCACCCAGGCGCGTTTCTCGTCTCGCTGCTGACCGAACATGCCTTCCGTTGTGCCGTAGATTTCTCTGATGACAGCTGCACCGTACATAGCATTCAAGGCTGGCTGATATTTCGTGTTGATCCCGGGCACACTGCCCAGGGTCATGATTTGAACCTTCCATATATCTTTTGGGTAGAGTCGGTGTGTGCGATGGAGATAACGCGCGAATCGCAGGGCGGTGGGGCAGACACCGCCGACCAGGGTCACATTCAAGTCTTTGCATTTTTCGTACGCCAGCTCAAATCGCCGCTCCCAATCACGCTCCGATTTACCTCCGCCCAATGCGTCGATTTCGTCCTGAGTGGGAACCGAACGGATGGGTGTCGCTGTCGAAACATGTTTAGCATAAATCCCCGAGCTGTAGCCGTAAGTCAACTCGCGCTCACCAATCCGAATCATCCCGACCACAGAGGGAAAATTCAGGTTTAGATTTACACCTGCGAACAGATCAAAGCGCCTGGTGGTGGCAACATAATTCAACATAGCTCTACCTGCGCTTACGCGCATCCGCAAATCGGTTGGTGTCATCGGTATGAATTTCGATTCCCCTTTGGTTGTCCCTCGAGTGATCGCCCATCCAACCGGTTCTTCCCACAAGAGAACCCCAACATCGCCAGCCATAACCTGTTCTATCAGAGGTTTGTAGTCATCATAAGTTCTGATTGGAAAAGCCCTGCGGTAATCGACGATCGAGTCGATGTTTTGAGCACCATGCTGCCTGCCATATTCGGTCCTGGCATATTCACTGAGAAGTCTGTGGAGCACGGCCTCCTGAGCCTTCCTCGGATCTGATATTGCGATCTCCCAAGGTCCCAAATACTCTTCCAGCATTCGAGCTCCGTCCTGTGCATCAATGGTCA
>FWWM01001508.1_pt1 | contig 69540 bp, 57 predicted proteins | sample 2228351 | NCBI WGS metagenome assembly FWWM01 (sample SAMEA103939774, study PRJEB20133) | metagenome | reverse complement strand
ATGGCGTAGAGGATGCGGCGGTGGACGGGTTTGAGGCCGTCGCGGGCATCGGGCAGGGCGCGGGCCACGATCACGCTCATGGCGTAATCCAGGTAGGCTGCCTGCATCTCGCGCTCAATATCTACCTGGCGCACAAGGCCGAGTTCCATACGATTGCTCCTCTATGAGCTCTCAGCTTTCAGCGGCTTTCAGCCGCCCCGTTTACGGTACGGTACGCCGGCTTCTGGTATCAAACCCGCAGAGTGGGTTTCCCAGACATAGCCGTCGGTTTCTAAGCGACGACTAACTACCCCCAGCTCCGCAAGAGGTCCCAGGAATAGATGCCGTACCGGTGTCCGTCACCCCAAATCAGTTGAAGCGCATAGTTGCCGACAAGCTCAGCCGATGCCACGTGAGTATCCACTGAGGGAAGGATGCGTAGCGGGTCCGGGTTCTCCCGCAGGGTCTTACATTCCGCGCAGGGGCAATTCGCCCGCAGGAACTCAAAGGAGTATGTGCTCTCATGACCGTCGTTCCAGGTGATGCGCAACTCCTTCCTGGCGCGGTCAAGGACAATGTTCGCAGGTCGGGTTCGGGCCGTTTCCATCACAGATACCGGCTACGCGGGCAATTCTATTCATAAGCATACTTGAATTGCCTACAGAGGCAAATCGGGCCTCAATCGCTTTATTTTGTAAAGGACGCAAAGAGACGCAGGGGGCCTGTCCCTCTCGCCCCCTGCGTCTCTGCCATCCCTCTGACTTTTGGACGCCCCACCGTTTACGCTGGGGTGGCTGACGACTGACTACTGGGGACTGCGCTATGGCGCTGCGGCCTCTGCCGCCCCCAGTCCGATCTCGGGGATCTCGCGTAGCTCCGGCGCTTTCTCCACCGGCTTGCGCACCTCCTCCCACAGGCGCAGCCCAGGGAAGCCCGTCCCCGCCGGGATCAGCTTGCCGATGATCACGTTCTCCTTCAACCCGCGCAGATAGTCTTCCCTGCCCTCAATTGCCGCCTGCGCCAGCACCTTGATCGTGTGCTGGAACGAGGCCGCCGAGAGGAAGCTGTCCGTCTGCAACGACGCCTTGGTGATGCCCAACAGCACCGGCACAAACGTCGCCGGTCGCTTCCCTTCGGCCCGCATCCGCTCGTTGATCTCCTTCATCTCCAGCCGGTCCACCAGCTCCCCAGGCAGCAGCCCCGTATCCCCGGAGCTGACCACCTGGACGCGGCTCAGCATCTTGCGGATGATCAGCTCAAAGTGCTTATCGTGGATGTTCACGCCCTGCGAGCGATACACCTTCTGGATCTCGCTGAGCAGGTACTGCTGGCAGGCCTCCTGGCCCAGAATGCGCAGGATGCGGTGCGGGTTCTTGCTCCCTTCGGTGATCTGGTCACCCGCCTTCACCCGCGCCCCGTCCTCAATGCCGGGCATCAGCCGCGCCGCCACCGGGATCTCGTACTCCACCTCCTCGCGCCGCTCAAACACCAGCGAGATATGCCGCTCACGCCGCACGATACGCCCGCTGTGCCTGGCCACCACCGTCTGCTCGCCCCGGCTGGCAATCACATCGCCTTCCTTGATCTCCTGCCCGTCTTCCACCTTGATGGCCCAATTCCCGGGCACCTCATACTCATCCCGCATGAGCTGGCTGTTCACGATCTTCAGGATGCGCAGCCCACCGGGCGCCCTGGTGATATGCACCACGCCGTCAATGTCGGCCATGATGGCTTCACCCTTGGGCTTCTTGCGCGCTTCAAACAGCTCCTCCACGCGCGGTAGGCCATAGGTGATGTCCGTCGCCGAGGCCACACCGCCTGTGTGGAACGTGCGCAGCGTGAGCTGTGTCCCCGGCTCGCCAATGGACTGCGCTGCCACGATGCCTACCGCCGCGCCCAACTCCACCGGCTTGCCTCGGCCCAGGTCGCGCCCGTAGCAGCGGGCACAGATGCCATAGCGGAGCTGGCAGGTCAACGGCGAGCGGGCATACACCTCGGTGATCCCCGCGTTCTGGATCGCCTCGGCATGCTCCTCCATGATCATCTCACCCTTGCCCACGATGATCTCGCCGGTGTGGGGGTCCGCCACAGGCGCAGCGGCATAGCGCCCCACAATGCGCTCGGCCAGCGTCTGATTGCCCACGTTATCCTGGGCGCGGATCCAGATGCCCTGGTCTGTGCCACAGTCCTCCGCGTTGATGATCACATCCTGGGCCACATCCACCAACCGGCGCGTCAGGTAGCCCGCGTCCGCCGTGCGCAGCGCTGTATCCGCCAGCCCCTTGCGCGCACCGTGCGTGGAGATGAAGTACTCCAGCGCATTCAACCCCTCGCGGAAGTTGGAGCGGATGGGCAACGGGATGATCTTGCCCGCCGGGTCCGCCACCAGGCCACGCATACCGGCGAGCTGGGCGATGGGGCCGAAACCGCCTTTGGTCGCGCCGCTCTGCGCCATGATCGCCAGCGACGAGGCCGGGTCCAGCACCTTCTTCACCGCCTCAGCCGTCTCCTGCGTCGCCTGCTGCCACAGCGCGATCTGGCGCGACTCCATCTCCTCCTGCGTCAACAGGCCGCGCCGGTACTGCTTCTCCACCTCGGCGATCTCGGCGTTCACCCGCTCCAGGATCTCGGCCTTCCTGGCCGGCACGGTCAGGTCGGACACGGCAATGGTTGCACCGGAGACCGTGGAGTAGCGGAAGCCAATGGCCTTAATACGGTCCACCACCTCGGTGGTGGCCTCCGGCCCCAGCAAGTGATACACCTGGCCCACCAGGTCCTGCAACCCGGCGCGGTCCAGCACCTTGTTGACGAAGCGCACCTGCGGCGGCAGGATCAGGTTGAACAGCACCCGCCCCACCGTGGTCTCAATCGGCTGCGGCGGCCTCTGGCCATCCGGATAGGGCTGGTCGCCATCCACCGTGTTCACCTTCGTCACCGGCACAACCTTGATCCTGGCATGCAGGTCCACCTGGCCCAACTGGTAAGCCAGCTCCACCTCATCCAGGCTGGCAAAGCAGCGGCCCTCCCCTTTCTGGCCCGCCTCCTCCATCGTCAGGTAGTACACGCCCAGGACCATGTCCTTGGTCGGGCCCACAATGGGTTCGCCGGAGGCCGGCTTGAGCAGATTCGCCGTGGAGATCATCAGGTTGCGCGCCTCCCACACCGCCTTGTCCGACAGGGGGACGTGCACAGCCATCTGGTCGCCGTCAAAGTCGGCGTTGAAGGCCGTACACACCAGCGGGTGGATCTGGATGGCCTTGCCCTCCACCAGGATAGGCTCAAACGCCTGGATGCCCAGGCGGTGCAGGGTCGGAGCACGGTTCAGCAGCACCGGGCGCTCCTTAATGACCTCCTCCAGCACCTCCCACACCTCGGGCCGCTCGCGTTCAATCAGGCGCTTGGCGCTCTTGACATTAGAGGCGTAGTTGTACTCTACCAGCCTGGCGATGACGAAGGGGCGATACAACTCCAGCGCCATCGTCTTGGGCAGGCCGCACTGATGCAGCTTGAGCTCCGGCCCGACCACGATCACCGAGCGACCGGAGTAGTCCACGCGCTTGCCCAAGAGGTTCCTGCGGAAGCGCCCCTTCTTGCCCTTCAACATGTCCGACAGCGACTTCAATTCGCGCCGCCCGCGCCGCGACAGCGCCTTGCCGCGCTGCGAGTTATCAATCAGCGAGTCCACCGCCTCCTGCAACATGCGCTTCTCGTTGCGCACGATCACGTCGGGCGCGCCCAACTCAATCAGCCGCTTCAGGCGGTTGTTGCGGTTGATCACGCGGCGGTACAGATCGTTCAGGTCGCTGGTGGCAAAGCGCCCACCATCCAACTGCACCATCGGGCGCAGGTCGGGTGGGATAACCGGCAGGACGGTCAGGATCATCCACTCCGGGCGGTTACCGCTGCGGCGGAAGGCCTCCACCACGCGCAGCCGCTTCACCGCGTGCTTCTTGCGCTGCTTGGAGCGCGTCATCCTGATCTCCTGCCACAACTCCTTGGCCAGCTTGTCCAGGTCCATGTTGCGCAGGATCTCATAGAAGGCCTCCGCGCCCATGTCAGCCCGGAAGACATTGCCCCACCTGCTCTTCAGCTCGCGGAAGCGCGCCTCGCCCATGAACTGCATCTGGGCCAGTTCCATAAGTTCACGGCGGTCCCCCTCCATAGAGGCTTCGGCTTTAGCGACCTCCTGGTCCAGCCGGGCCTGGATCTCGGCGGTCTCCTGCTCGGCCTGGGCCTGGACCAGTTCAATCTCGCCCTGGAGGCGCGCCAGGCGGGCGTCATGGGCCTCGGTCAGCTCGGCCTTGATAGCAGTGAGCTGGGCCTCCACGGCCTCCTGCAAGAGCACGCTGTGCTCGCGGCCAACCGTCTCGCCCTTCTCGGCGATGACCGTGCCGCTCGGCTCAAAGATCAGCGGCTCCTGAATCACCGTCCCCCGATACTCCTCCAGCTTGCGCTGCAACTCCTGCGCCGCCCGCATCACCGGCTCGGTGCGGGTCTCCTGATCGCGCTCATAGGCCGCGTTGGCCTCCTCTATCTCAGCGCGCAGACGGGCCAGGGCCTCATCGCGCCGGGCGCTGATCTCGGCGATCTGGGCCTCGGCCTGCTGGCGCACCTCGGCGACCTGGCGGGCAACCTCTTCATCCAGCCGCTTGAGCGCCTTCTGGCGGGCCTCCTCATCCACGTGGGTAATCACGTACTGCGCGAAATAGAGCACACGGTCCAGGTTGCGGCGGGAGATGTCCAGAAGAAGACCTAAATGGCTGGGGACACGCCGGGTGTACCAGACGTGGGCCACCGGGGCGGCCAACTCAATATGGCCCATGCGCTCACGCCGCACCGACGAACGGGTGACTTCAACGCCACACTTCTCGCAGATGATCCCTTTGTAGCGGACATTCTTGTATTTACCACAATAACATTGCCAGTCCTTCGTGGGACCAAAGATCGCTTCGCAGAACAGACCATCCTTTTCCGGGCGCAGTCGCCGGTAGTTGATCGTCTCTGGCTTGAGGACTTCACCATACGACCAGGATTTAATCTGCTCAGGCGAGGCCAGACTAATCCGCAACGACTTCAGGTCCTTGGCTTCCAACTTATGACTCCTCCTCCGCGGTGGTACACGCACGCGATTCTGATGATTCACTACGAAGTAGAGACCCGTAGATAGCGAAAAATGGTACCGAGACGCACGAAACCAGGCGTCTGAAAGCTCCTCTTTCAGCGCTGGATCCGTGTGTCGCGGACCTGTTCCATTTGGCGTTAATTATAGCCTGTTATGGGGGTTTGTCAAGGGGAAGCGCGCGCGCTTTTTCTAAAAAAATACGTTGACTTTTCTGCCAGCCTGTCGTACAATGAATACAGCCTACAACAGAATAGATGCGGAGGTGGGGGAGAGACCGCTGCGGGGGATAGCCCATGCGTTCCCCCAAGCAGGCACCGAAGGGGCAAACCCGGCGGCTGAGTGCGTGGGCCGGCGTGGTGAATCTCTCAGGTAAAAGGACCCTGCCTCCTGACCACCCCCTGGCTCTCGCCAGGTTCCCTGGAAAGTCCTGGGCAGCAGGCAGCGAACAGTGCACGGAGACCCACATGCTTATGCGCTGGGAATGGACCACTGCATCAGGCACCGAAGGGGCAAACCCCGCCCGGCGGGGCGAATCTCTCAGGTCAGTAACAGGGGACACACAGCCTACAGGCTGCGTGTCCCCGTTTTGTTATGGGGGACGGGGGCGTGTGGCGAGCGCCCCACGCCCTTCGCCAGCATACTAAGGAGGGACCATGAACTTTCCAACAGATCTGCGTTACACCAAGACCGACGAATGGATGCGGATTGAAGGGGACGAGGCAGTGGTCGGCATCACCGACTACGCCCAGAGCCAGCTCTCCGACATCGTCTACGTGGAACTGCCCCAGCCCGGCGAGCGGCGCGCCAAAGGCGAGGCGTTCGGCGTAGTGGAGTCGGTCAAAGCGGCCTCGGACCTGTATATGCCCGCCAGCGGCACGATCACGGCGGTCAATGAACGCCTGTCCGGCGCACCGGAACTGGTCAACCAGGACCCTTATGGCCAGGCCTGGATGATCCGCTTTAAGCCGGACAACCCCGCCGAATTCAGTGACCTGCTGGACGCGGCGGCTTATGAGAAGTATTGTGAAGAGCGCATGCATTGAGGACGGAGGATGAAATTAGCAGTCAGCTTTCAGCGGTCAGCGTTCAGCCTGTTGTCTACAATTGTAGGCTCAGTAGATCACAAAAGTGTCACCCCTTCGCCAGGCTCAGGGCAGGCTCTGAGCCAAAGCCCTGAGCCGAAGCCCTGACCCTGAGCGAAGCGAAGGGGAAGGGGCGGCGAAGGGGCAGTGAAGGGTCCCCTGAACATACATTGGAGATGCTTCGCTGCGCTCAGCATGACAAACCTGTGATCTACTGAGGCTGAAAGCTGAAAGCTGATGGCTGATGGCTGATCGCTTTTATCCGTCCCCCATCGTTGCGAACGGAGTGAGCAACCATGACTTACATTCCCCATACTGACGCCGAACGCCGCCAGATGCTGGAGGTGATCGGCGTCCAGCGCATAGAAGACCTGTTTTACGATGTGCCAGAGCATACACGCTTCCCCAGGCTGAACCTGCCCCCGCCGCTCTCCGAAATGGAGGTGATGTGGGAACTGCAGGCGCTCTCAGAGACCAACGCCGATGTGGACCACTACCCCATCTTCCTGGGCGCGGGCGCTTATAACCACTTCATCCCCAGCACAGTGGACTACGTCCTCAGCCGCGGGGAGTTCTACACGGCCTACACGCCCTACCAGCCAGAGATCAGCCAGGGCACGCTCCAGGCCATGTTTGAGTACCAGAGCCTGATCGTGAATCTGACCGGTATGGAGGTCTCCAATGCCTCCCACTATGATGGCGCCACCTCCCTGGCCGAGGCGGTCATCCTGGCGCTGAATGTGTTCCGGCAGAAGCGGCGCAAAGTACTTCTGTCACCCGCCATCCACCCAGAGTACCGCCAGGTGGTGCGCACCTACACCCAGGGCATGGGCCTCAGCGTGACTGGCGACGAGGACCTGACGGCGGATCTGCCGCAACTGCTCAGCCAGTTAGACGAAAACACCGCCTGCCTGTGCATCCAGGTCCCCAACTTCTTTGGCGAACTGGAAGAGGTGCAGGGCGTGGCCGAAGCCGTGCATAAGGCCGGGGCGCTGTTCGTGGTCGTCTGCGACCCCATCTCGCTGGGCCTGTTCCAGCCACCGGGCGCGTACGGCGCGGACGTCGTGGTGGGCGAAGGGCAGTCGCTGGGCATCCCCCTCAGCTTCGGCGGCCCTTATCTGGGTTTCTTCGCCACGCGCATGGAGCACGTCCGCCGCATGGCCGGGCGGCTGGTGGGCGAGACGGTGGACACACAGGGACGGCGCGGCTATGTGCTCACGCTCTCCACGCGCGAGCAGCATATCCGCCGCGAAAAAGCCACCTCAAACATCTGCACCAATCAGGGGCTGATGGCGCTGGCCGCGGCGGTCTACCTGTCCACGATGGGCCGCTGCGGGTTGAGGCAGGTGGCCGAGTTGTGCTATCACAAGGCCCACTACGCCGCGGCGGAGATAGATAAGCTGGACGGCTACACTGTGGTGACCCGGCGCCCCTTCTTCAAGGAGTTCGTGGTGCGCTGCCCGCGCCCTATAGCCGAGATCAACCGTGAACTCCTGGACGACTATGGCATCATCGGCGGCTTTGACCTGTCTATCCACTACCCGCACCTCGCCAACCACATGCTGGTGTGCGTCACCGAGACGAATACGCGGGAGGAGATAGACGAGTTCGTCCAGGCGCTGGCCGAGATCGGCGAGGGATAGGAGGGGAATTGCCATGACTGAGCCAACCATCTATGAACTGAGTTCTGCGGGGCGCTGTGGGGTAACCCTGCCCCAGCCGGATGTGCCCCTGGCCGAGCTGCCCGGCGAGTGGTTGCGCCAGGACCTGCCCCTGCCGGAGGTCAGCCAGGTGGACCTGGTGCGCCACTATGTGCACCTGTCGCAGATGAACTATGCGGTGGACATCGGCTTCTATCCCCTGGGGTCGTGCACGATGAAGTACAACCCCAAGGTGAATGAGCAGGCCGCCCGCCTGCCCGGCTTTGCCCGCACCCATCCCCTCCAGCCCCTGGAGAGCGTCCAGGGCAACTTGCAACTCATGTACGAGCTGCAGGAGTGGCTCAAGGAGATCGGCGGCTTTGCCGGGTGCAGCCTGCAACCCGCCGCCGGTGCGCATGGCGAGCTTTCCGGCGTGCTCATGATGCGCAAGTATCACCTTGATCGGGGGGACACGGGGCGCACCAAGATCCTTATCCCCGATTCAGCACATGGCACAAACCCGGCCTCAACCACCATGAGCGGCCTGCAAATGGTGGAGCTGCCCTCCGATGCGCGCGGCAATGTGGACCTGGAGGCATTGCGCGCTGCCTGCGGCCCGGACGTGGTGGGCATAATGCTGACCAACCCGAACACGCTGGGGCTGTTTGATGAGCACATGGAGGAGATCAGCGCGCTGGTGCATGGCTGCGGGGGCCTGCTGTACGGCGATGGGGCGAATCTGAACGCGTTGCTGGGTATCTCTAAGCCAGGCGATCTCGGCTTTGACGTCATGCATTACAACCTGCATAAGACGTTCTCCACGCCTCACGGCGGCGGCGGCCCCGGCTCCGGGCCGGTGCTGTGCTCGGCGGAGCTGGCCCCCTATCTCCCTGGCCCGATTGCGGCCATTGACGAAGAGGCCTCGGACGAGGACAACGTGGTGTACAAGCTGGTTATGCCGGAGAAGAGCATCGGGCGGGTGCGCGCCTTTTACGGCAACTTCGGCATGTTCGTGCGGGCCTACACTTACATCCGCATCCTCGGCCCGGAGGGCCTGCGCGCGGTGAGCGAGCACGCCGTGCTCAACGCCAACTACCTGCTGGCGCGGCTGCGGGGCACCTATCCCGTACCCTACGACCGTATCTGCAAACACGAGTTTGTGATTGAGGGGCGGATTGAGGGGGCGCCGAACGTGCGCGCTCTGGACATCTCCAAGCGGCTGATTGACTACGGCTTCCACCCGCCGACGAACTACTTCCCGCTTATCGTGCGCGAGGCGTTGATGATTGAGCCGACGGAGACGGAGAGCAAGGAAACGCTGGATGCCTTCGCCGAGGCGATGCTGCGCATTGCTGAGGAAGCGCGCACGGATCCGGACCTCCTGCGCACCGCGCCGCACAAGGCCCCTGTCTCGCGCCTGGACGAGGTCCGCGCCGCCCGCGAATTGGTGTTGTGCGCCCGGCCAGTGGGCGCGGACTGAAGGGAAAGGTCGCTCCCTCCCAACCGGGCTGAAGCCCGGTACTGGGTGCCTGGTACTGGGTGGGGGAGGGTTGGGAGGCATGTCACCCCCTCCCTCACCCTCCCCCATTCAGGGGGAAGGTATCAATATTGCTCCCTCCCCCCTTGTGGGGGAGGATAGTGGGGGCGACCCAGCGGGTTGCCCTTATGCCCCTCCTTACAATATTCCAGCCACAATATCACAATTTACCTGGAATTTTGGGACGTTTTTGGGACGCTGATGTGCTATTGTCTTATTGGTGGGGAGAAGCACTTCCGGCAGGCTGCGCCGCCCGCGACCCGGTGGTCCCCCTTGCCTGGCTCCCCCCGCGCGCTCGGAAGAGCGCTTGCGCCTTCGGCGGCGGTGCAGCCTGCTTCATGGATACACCGGTTTTAGCTACCAGCGGCTAAAAAGGGGCGACGGGTTGGAACGCGCCCAACCCGTCGCTGGCGATGGATGTGTCTGGTGCTTGTCGGGAGTCTGCGCCTATCTTCTCGCTATCCTTGTCTCCTTATCAACCTTCCAACAAATCCGATCCCATTGTTCAGGCACAGCCACGTGTGCCCGCTGAGCCATTCAGGATGCTTTCCGCCACTGCATCCCGGCTCGGTCTTCTGCGCCTACTATAGCGCAGGAAACGTCGGGCGAGGCGTTGAATTGAGTTTAGCTTGGGTTCAGATTCTGGAACTGAGGGCAGTTACGGGGCAGCCGCCACCAGGCGGTAAAGCACCCCTTCAAACGTGGTGATATACAACTCCCCGGCCTCGTCCTCGCCAAAGGAACTGATGGACAGGTCAGTATCCAGGAGCAGGGTGCTCTGCCAGGCGCCATCCGGGGCGGGGCTCAGCGCCCAGATCTGACCACCGCAGTAATCGGCGTAGAAATAGCCCCCCACCATGGGGGGATAGGCCTGGCCGCGATACACGTAGCCACCGATCACGGCGCAGGTGCCGTCTCCATGTGTGGGATACTCCGCAATAGGAAGCTCCAGGCCGCTCTGATCACAGGCCGCGCTGCGGAAGCAATGCCCGCCTTCCATAATGTTCCAGCCGTAGTTTTGGCCGCCCGGACTGCCTGCCCGGTGCAGGTCAATTTCCTCCCAGGCGCCCTGGCCGACATCGCCAATGTAGAGGTCGCCTGTGGCACGGTCAAAGCTGTAGCGCCAGGGGTTGCGCAGGCCAAGCGCCCAGATCTCAGGCCGGGTTGAGGGATCATTGATAAAGGGGTTATCGGGCGGGATCCCATAGGGGTCGCCGCTATCCACATCAATGCGCAGCATCTTGCCAAGCAACGACCCCCGGTTTTGGGCGTTTCCTTGCGGGTCCCCAGCCGAGCCGCCATCGCCCGTGCCGATCCACAGCATCTTATCCGGGCCGAAGGCCAGCATCCCGCCGTTGTGGTTAGGGTAAGGCTGATCGATCTTGAGGACCAGCCGGGCGCTATTGGGATCAGCGGTGACACCATCGGGTCGGGCCGTGTAACGCGCGATGACCGTGTCCCCGTTCAGGTCCGTGTAGTTGACAAAGAACTGGCGGTTGGTGGGGTAGTTGGGGTGAAAGGCCAGGCCCAGCAGCCCCTGCTCGCTTCCCTGTGACCCCACAATGGAGGTGATGTCCAGGAAGGGTGTCTCGCGCAGGGCGCCGTTGGAGACGACCCGGATCGTGCCGCGCTTTTCTACGATGTAAATAGCGCCGCTGCCGTCGCCAGCGTGCGTGGCAAACAGCGGCTGAGCCAGCCCGGTGGCCACCGGCACCAGGGCCAGCTTGAAGGCGCGCGGGTTGAAGCCCGCCGATGCAGGCGAGGGCGATGGTGTGGCCGTTGCACGGGCCGGCTCAGGCGACGGCGGCAGGGCTGTCGCGGTCGGGCTACCTGTTCCGCCTCCTCCCTCTTCCAATGGAGAAGGAGTAGGGGATGGGGCCACAATTGTTGGCCGGACGGTGGTGGGCGCCGGGGTGGGCTGGCTGGATTGGCAGGCCACGAGCGCCATCAGCGCAAGCGCCAGGCCCAGGGTGGCACCCCTGCGGAACAGGGGCGGGCACAGCCTATGCCTGGAGCCTGTTGTCAGGAGGGAATGCGTTATCATAGGGACAATTATAACCTATAACCGCTCTTCGGGCAATTGAGTATCGTTTTACCTTATTTGGGCGAGTTGACTATCCTGAAGGGAAAAGCCCCGCCTTGCGGGGGGAGAAGGCTGGGGAGGGGTGATCAACAAGCCAGGGCCGATGCCCTATCCATCGCCCGCACAGGCTAGACATCCTATGGCCTTTGGCGTAGAATAGTATTGATAGTCTTCAGTGTATATAAATTGTCACCCTGAGCGAAGCGAAGGGTCGCATTCCCCCCCTTATATGAGGAGGGCTGGGGTGGGGGGTCATTCAAGATGCTTCGCTCAGCATGATATGCGGAGGGCTTCGGCCTATTTTTGAAACAGGTTCCACACATCCGAGAGGAGGAGGCATTATGGCTCGTACTACACAAGCTGACCGCATTCGGAGCGACTTCACCACGCTCACCTGGGTCATGATCCCGGTGGCGGTCGCCATCAACATCGCTATCGGGCAACTCATCTTCGCGCTGAAGGTCCCGCTCTATCTGGACTCCATTGGCACAGTTCTGGTCGGCGTTTTGGCGGGGCCTTGGGCCGGGGCGCTGACTGGGTTGCTGGCCAATCTGATCTGGGGCCTCAGCGGACTGAACGTGACCTATGCGCCTTTTGCGGCGGTGGCAGCGGTCATCGGCCTATTGGCGGGCTTATTTGGCGAGGCCGGCTGGCTGCGCATCTGGTGGAAGGTGATCCTGGCGGGCATCATCACCGGGCTGATCGCCGCGACGATCTCGGCTCCGATCTCCGCCTATGTCTTCGGTGGGGTGACCGGCGCCGGCACCGATGCCCTTGTGGCTATCTTCCGCGGCATCGGTTTTGGCATCCTGCCCGCGTCCTTTGCCCAGGGCGTCTCGTCCGACCCATTGGATAAGACCATCACTTATCTGGTCGTCTGGCTGATCGTGCGGGCCTTGCCGGGGCGGTTCCTGGACCGCTTCCCCCGCGCCGAGAACGTGCGCTGAGGGGTGGAACTCGTAGGAACTCGTAGGAACTCATCGGGTCTCTGTGAGTTCCTATGAGTTCCCCCAGTTCCTATGAGTTCCTATGCGGCCTTCAGCCTCTATGTCGCCCGCGAGAGCGGGTTACACCGGCTGCACCCGCTGACCAAGCTGGCGCTGACCGGGTTCTGCCTGTTCGCCAGCCTGGTTCTGCCGGGCGTGTGGGCAACTTACGCGGCCTTTGTCGCCATCCTCCTGCCCCTGGCGGCCTGGGGGCGGGTTCTCCCCCTGTTGATAGGGGCCGCCTGGCGCACAGTCTTGCCCTTCGCCATCTCCCTGTTTCTGATCCAGGGCTTTTTCTGGACGGGCGGCACGCCGGTCTTCGCCCTCGGCCCCCTGTCCCTGAAACGCGAGGGGGTGGTCTTCGCCATCCAGAGCACAGGCCGTATCCTGCTGATCGTGAGTAGCTTTCTGCTCCTGTCCCTCAGCACGCGCCCGGATGCGCTGATGATCGCCCTCAGCCAGCGCGGCGTCCCCACCGGCATCGCCTATATTATCCTGGCTACGATCCAGATCGTGCCGCGCTTCCAGGCGAAGGCCGCCACGATCCTGGACGCGCAACGCTCACGGGGGCTGGAGACCGAGGGGCGTCTGCGGCAGCGCCTCCGGGCGCTGCTGCCGCTGATCAAGCCGCTTGTCTTGGGCAGCATCGTGGACATTGAGGAACGGGCCATCGCTTTGGAGGCGCGGGCCTTCAGCCGTCGCGGCCCGAAAACCAGCCTGCTTGTGCTGGTGGACTCCCCCGCGCAGGCAGTGGCGCGTTGGCTCCTCTTCCTGGCTGCGATGGCCCTGTTGGCCGCGCGGCTGTTCCGCGTTATCTGATCGCAGGCTGGCTTATCCGAACCGGACGATTCGCGTGATCCACATAGAGAACCTGACCTACACCTATCCCCGCGCCACCCGCCCGGCGCTTGACCATATCAGCCTGGACATCCCCCAGGGGCAGTTCTGCGCGGTGATCGGCGCCAACGGCGCGGGCAAAACCACGCTGTGCTACGCCCTCACCGGCTTCATCCCCAACTTCTATCGCGGGAAACTGGAGGGCCGGGTGCAGGTCGCTGGCTGGGATGTGCTGACCACGCCGCTCTCCGAACTGGCAGGCGAGATCGGCCTGGTCTTTGACAATCCCTTTAACCAGATCACCGCTGCGCGCTTCACCGTGCGCGAGGAGATCGCCTTCGGCCTGGAGAACCTGGGGGTGCCACGCCAGGAGATGCTGGCGCGGGTTGAGGAGGTGCTCGCCCGCACGGGCCTGGCGGAACTGGCCGAACGCTCGCCCTTCACGCTCTCCGGCGGCCAGCAACAACGGCTGGCAATCGCCTCGGTCCTGGTCATGCGCCCCCAGGTGCTGGTCCTGGACGAGCCCACCTCCCAGCTTGACCCGGTGGGCACCAAAGAGGTCTTCACCGTGCTGCGCGACCTGGCTGCCGCGCGGGAGACGACCATTGTGCTGACCGAGCACAAGCTGGAATGGGTGGCGGTCTTCGCCGACCGCGTCATCGCCCTGGCCGAGGGCCGTATCCTCGCGGATGGCCCCCCAGACGAGGTGCTGGCTGCACCCGACCTGGACCAGTACGGGATCGGGCAGACGCGCTACACCCAGGCCGCCCGCCACGCTCAGGCGCGCGGTCTGGCGGCCCAGGACAAACCCCTGCCGGTGACGTTGGAGCAGGCGGTGGCCTTCTTCCAGTCCCCTGACTGCTGAATCTCAATGAATATCAGCGTTGAAGCCGTTTCCTTCCGCTACCCCTCCGGGGTCCTCGCCTTGCGCGACGTCACCCTGCACATCGCCCCAGGAGAGTCGGTTGCCATCATCGGCGAGAACGGCGCGGGCAAGACCACTCTGGCCAAACACCTGAACGGCCTGCTCAAGCCGGAGCGCGGCAGCGTCCGCATCGGCGGCTGGGATACGCGCGAGCACACGGTGGCCCAACTCGCCCGACGGGTCGGGTACGCCTTCCAAAACCCGGATGATCAGTTGTTTGAGGACAACATCTGGGATGAAGTGGCCTTTGGCCCACGCAACCTGGGCCAATCCGAGGCCGAGGTGCACGCCAACGTGACAGCCACCCTCAGGCAGCTCGGATTGGAAGCGATGGCCCAGGTCCACCCTTACGATCTGCCCGCATCCCAGCGCAAATTCGTGGCGTTGGCGGCGGTCCTGGCGATGCGCACGCCGGTTGTCATCCTGGATGAGCCCACCACCGGCCAGGACATGCGCGGCCTGGCGCGCATCGCCGGTATCGTGGAGGCGCTGAAGGCCGAGGGGCGGACGGTGATCACTATCTCACATGATATAGACTTCTGCGCTGAGCACTTTGAGCGCGTGGTGGTCATGGCCGGGGGCATGATCCTGGCCGATGGCCCGACGAGCGCGGTCCTGGCCCAAAGTGACGTGCTGGCCCGCGCCGACGTGGAGCCGCCACAACTCACCCGGCTGGCGCGGGCGCTCGGCCTGCCCGGCGCACCGCGCACGGTGGAAGAGTTTGTCGCCGCCCTTGCGGAACGCCAAACATCAAACGTGAAACGTCAAACGTGAGAAGGTCACCGGGGGATAGAATCCCTCCGGCGACTTGCATCAAACCTGCTACGCGGGTTTTCCCCTCCCCCATCCAGGGGGAGGGCCAGGGAGGGGGTGTGATGCGCACATGGCGTTTGACGTTTGACGGTTGCTGTGTAAGATAGAAGCCCTATGGTCATTGTCCTGGGCGACCTGATCGCCGACTTCAGCCTGCGCATTGCCCGCTTCCCCATCCAGGCGCAGGATTTGCTGAAGGTCGCGTATATTGAACTGGGGCCGGGCGGGGCCACCAATGTGGCCATCAGCGCCGCACGGTTGGGGCTGGCCGTCGCCTGCCTGGGGGAGGTGGGCGACGACCGCTTCGGTGCGGTCGTGCTGGAGGGCCTGCAGCGCGAGAGGATAGACATCTCGCGGGTGGTGGTGACCCCCCAGGCGAGCACACCTGTCGCCGGTGTGATCGTGGACGCCCGTGGCGAGCCCGCCTATCTGGGCTATCCGGGCAGCCTGCAATTGACGACCCTCCCCCAGGCCTGGCACCAACCGATCCGGGAGGCGCAAGCCCTCTACGCCGATGGCTGGGTGGAACACACCGGCGGGCGAGACATCATCCTGGAGGCGTTTCGCCTGGCCCGACAGGCTGGCGTGCCCACGTTCTTTGACCCCGGCCCCGGCAACCCGGCGCTGGATAACACCTGGCACTGTCAGGCGGCGGCGCTGGCCACGGTGCTCCTGGCGACCGATGACGAGTCCAGCCGGCTGAGCGGCATAGAGGACCCTCTGACCTCGGCGCGGGCGCTCTTGGCAAACGGCTCTCAACTCGTGGTGATCAAGCGCGGTGAGGCTGGCTGCCTGTTGCTGACCGCACAGGAGATGACCATCTCCCCTGGCTTTCCGGTGGAGGCGCGGGATACCACCGGCGCCGGCGACAGCCTGGCCGGGGCAGTGATTTACGGCTATCTCCGGGGGTTGCCGCTTGCGGCGCTGGGCACACTGGCGAACGCCACCGGTGCCGCCAAAGTGCAGAAGCTGGGCACAGGCCACAACATGCCCACGCGGGCCGAGGTCTGGGCGGTGCTGGAACGTTTTGGCCTGGACCCGGCCAGCCTGCTCTCTACACCAGATAAATCGGATTGCTGAAGATCCAGCCGCGCTTGCGCCCGCGGAAGGGCAGATAGACCTCCGCCCGATAGGCGCCCGGTTCGCTGGTAATATACGTCAGGTTCGTGGCCCGCTCCTCCCGCTTGACGACGTCGCCGTGACATACCAGTCGGATGTCGGCCATGACCGGCGTGCGCACCTGCAACGTCGCCCCTGTCCCCAGGGGCAACTCGTCGCCCATGATGGCCTCGGCACGCCAGGCCTGGCCGGAGAAGCGAAAGCCCGCTGTGGGATGGATGCGGTCATAGCCCACCCAGGCGTGGCCGCGCCGCAGCGCCTCATAGATCAGCGCCCGGTCGTGGGGGAAGTCCCCTGTCAACGGGCGCGGTGTCAGGATGTGGGTATTGACCATGCGAAAGAGGTAGTCATAGGGGAAAAGGACGCGCTTGAACGGCCCCCAGTGATACGTCCTGCCGTGCGCATCCGCGCCGCCGATGGCCGCCACCCGCCGCCCCTCAGCCAGCAGCTTGTCCCAAAGCGCCAGCAGTGGCGAGAACGGCCCACGGATGCCCGCTTCGGGGTCGCGGGCATAGCGCAGGGCATTGAACCAGTAGCGCACCAGCGACTTGAACTCGGACATGGTGTTCCAGATCTCCAGGCCGGTGAAGCCGCTAACCTCCCAATCCACCCAGGGGATGGCCGGCTCGCCTACACGGGGCGCGGCCTTCTCAAAGGGATGCGCCAGGAAGCAGAAGCCGCCCGCAGTGCGCACGGCATCTATCAGGCGCTGGGGGTGGGGCGCATATTGGGCCACCTCAGCTTCCGCGCCATAGACAAGTAGATGATTGGCCTGAGGGCGGCGGCGCACATCGTGCACTTCTTCACCCACGAGGAGGATCAGGCGGCGTCCGCCCGGCTCACTGTAAATGCCTTCCACATCGCGCACCCAGACGTTGTGATCGGTGACGATGACGAAGTCCAGCCCCGCCGCCAGGGCCGCCCTGGCCACATCGGCATGATACAGCGCCCCATCGGAATAGGGGGTATGGACGTGTGGATTACCGACGTATTCTTCCCAGGCCATGCCTTGACGATTTTAGCATAGCTACCCCACCTGTGATAATGACGCCCCCAGCCCACGAGGGGAGAGAATTGGGGCATCCGTCCTCCGTCACCATTTCTCACCCCCTTGCCTCTTATGTCCCTTCGTGGTATAATAACCCCAGTCTGGGTCAGTTGGATAGGTGTACTTGAGAAAAGTGGGACGCCCCCACTTTTCTGCTATATCTACCATAAACAAGAGACGATGAGGGGCAGAAGGTAAACCCTCATCTCTCACCCAGACATAGAGGAGAGGTACGATTCAATCCCCCGATAGGGGGGCCCGCGTGAGCGGGTGTGTGCGGCGATCGGTCTGGACAGCCAGCTCCTCGCCATCCCTGAGCCATCTGTGATCGGGCTGGCGATGGGCCGGATGTGGGCGCTGGCGAGCGGTGACCGATCTTGAGGAGTAAGGGACCGGCACGGCGATGAAAAGCGAGTTCATGCTTGCCTTCAATGAAATATGTGAATCGCGTCACCTGCCGAAGGACGTGGTCTTGGAGGCGCTACAACAGGCGCTCGTCTCCGCCTACAAGCGGAACATGAACATCGGCAACGCCCAGCGGGTGGAGGCCAAAATTGACCCCATCACGGGCCAGGCGCGCGTCTATGTGGAGAAAGAGGTCGTAGAGTCCGTACGCGACCCCAAGACCGAGGTCAGCCTGGCGGAGGCGCGCCAGATTGCGGGCCACAGCGTGGAGCCGGGCCAGACGATCATGGTGGAGAACACGCCAGCGGAGTTTGGGCGCATTGCCGCGCAGACGGCCAAGCAGGTGATCCTGCAAAAAGTCCGTGAAGCCGAGCGCGAAAAGCTGTTTGATGATTTCAGCGACCGCGTCGGTGAGATCGTCAACGGCACGGTGCAGAGTGTGACCGCGCAGGCCATCACGGTGAGCCTGGGCCGCACTGAGGCCATCTTGCCGCGCAACCAGCAGGTGCCAGGTGAACGCTACAAGCCGCATGATAAGATCCGGGTGTACATCCTGGAGGTGCGCAAGACCCCCAGGGGCCCGCAGATCATCGTGTCACGCAGCCATCGTAATATGCTGCGCCGCCTGCTGGAGTACGAGGTGCCGGAGATTTACAACGGCGCGGTGGAGATCCGGGCTATCGCCCGTGAAGCCGGGCAACGCTCCAAGGTCGCTGTGGCCGCCCTCCAGGAAGGGGTGGACCCGGTGGGCGCCTGTGTGGGCCTGCGCGGCGTGCGCATCCAGTCGCTGGTCAAGGAACTGAATGACGAGAAAATTGACGTCATTCCGTGGAGCCCAGACCAGGCCACCTTCATCGCCAAGGCGCTCTCGCCGGCCAAGGTGAACAGCGTCTTCCTGGACGATGACCCGGTGGAGGGCAAGACGGCGCTGGTGGTCGTGCCCGATGATCAATTGTCGCTCGCCATTGGCCGCGAGGGGCAAAATGCCCGCCTGGCGGCGAAGTTGACCGGCTGGCGCATTGACATCAAGAGCCTGTCCGAAGCGGCCAGCGAAGCCCTCGCCCGCGCCCAGCGCCCGGAATTCGCCTGGCTGATGCAGCAACATGCCGAGGTCGTGGCCGCAGCGCAGCAGGCCCTGGCGAAGAAGGCCGCCGACCGGCCTCTGAGCGGTGAGGACTATCAAGCCATGAACCGCATCGTCAACCTGGTGGAGAATGCGGTGATCGCCGCGCGGGAGGCCGAACGCCAGCGCCGCAAGGAGGCCCGCGCCGCGGCCCGCGCCACCGTGCCACCGCTGGCCTTTGAGATGCCGCTGGAGGCCCTCCAGCTCTCGCTGCGCCTGCACACCTCGCTCACCGAGGGGGGTATCACCACGCTGGGGACGCTCATGGAACGGCTGGCACTGGATGAGGCCGAACTGCTGACGCTGGATGGCATCGGGCCGGACGAGTTGGCCGAGATCAAGGCGAAGCTGACTCAGGTCAGGATCCCGTCCAGGCCAGAGGAGCTGGCGAAGCCAGACGAAGGCGAACAGACGCAGCCCTCGCCTGCCGTAGAAGCTCTCGCTGAGGTCCCTGAACTGCCGCTGGAGGCCGTGGCCGAACCGACACCGGTCACAGCAATACCATCCGTGAGCGAAGCCCGGGACGAGGAACACGTGCCCGAATTCGCCGAGGGATATGCCCTGCAAGAGCTTGAGCCTGAGGAGCGCACTGAGCATGTGCTCACGAAGAAGGGCAAGAAGGCCAGGAAGAAGGGCCGCCAGCTTATCTTTGATGAAGAGCTGGGGCGCATGGTGGCCAAACGTGAGCGCAGGCCCGGCCGCCGCGGCGAATGGGACGATTTTGACGAGGAGTGAGACGTGAAACGTCAAACGTCAACCATGCTTCACGTGTGACGTTTGACGCCCTGGGAGATGTCGCCTAAGCACATTCCGCTGCGTACCTGTATCGGCTGCGGCCAGGTGGAGCCGAAGCGGGCGATGGTGCGGATCGTCAGGACGCCGGAGGCCGGGGTGCAGATTGATCCCACCGGCAAGCGTTCAGGACGGGGGGCGTATCTTCATCCACGCCTCACCTGCTGGCAGAACGCCCTGAAGCGTGGTGCTATTGAGCGGGCACTGGAAACAACGTTGACAACTGAAGAGCGCAACCTACTGCAAGACTATATGTCTCGGCTGGGGCAGTAGGCAGCCCAGTACCGGGCTTTAGCCCGGTTGTCAGTAGCTGACCACTGGCTACTGACTACTGGAAAGGAGGGAGCGTATGGCAGAAGTGAAAGAACGCAAGGTCATTGAACTGCCCAGTTTCCTGACCGTGCGTGAGCTGGCAGCGCTCATGAAGGCCAGCCCGATTGACGTCATCAAGGAATTGATGGCGAACGGGATCATGGCCAATATCAATCAACAAATTGATTACGAGACGGCGGCGATTGTCGCCGAGGAGATGGGCTTTGAGGCCCGCCCGGAAGCGCCCCCGCAGGAGGAGCAGGCCGAAGCCCCAGAGATGCCCGCCTGGAAGCGCCTGGTTCAAGATGAGGACCCTCAATCCCTGCGACCCCGTCCCCCCGTCGTCACCGTCATGGGACACGTGGATCACGGCAAGACCTCGCTATTGGATGCCATCCGGCACACCAACGTGGTCGCCGCTGAGGTCGGCGGGATCACCCAGCATATCGGCGCTTATCAGGTGGAACACAACGGTCGCAAGATCACCTTCCTGGACACACCGGGCCATGAGGCGTTCACCGCCATGCGCGCCCGCGGCGCCCAGGTGACGGACATCGCTATCCTGGTGGTCGCCGCCGATGATGGCGTGATGCCCCAAACCCGCGAGGCGATCGCCCATGCCCGCGCAGCGCACGTCCCTATCCTGGTCGCACTGAACAAGATAGATAAGCCCACCGCCAACCCGGAGCGGGTCAAGCAGCAGTTGGCCGACCTGGGCCTGGTGCCTGATGAGTGGGGCGGCGATACGTTGGTGGTGCCGGTCTCGGCCAAGCAGAAGAAGGGAATTGAGGACCTGTTAGAGGCGATCCTGCTGATCGCCGATGAGATGGGGATCAAGGCCAACCCCAACCGTCCGGCGGTCGGCACGGTGATTGAGGCCGAACTGGATAAGACGCGCGGGCCGATGGCCACATTGTTAGTTCAGAACGGGACGTTGCGCGTGGGCGATGTCATCGTTGTGGGGAAGGCGTTTGGCCGCATCCGCGCCATGCTGGATGAGCGCGGCAAGCCCATCAAAACCGCCAGCCCGTCAACCCCAGTATCCGTTCTGGGCCTCAGTGGTGTGCCCGCTGCGGGTGACACGTTTGAGGTCGTCGCCGATGAGCGCGCCGCTCGCGCCCTGGTGGCCGAACGCCTGGAAGCCCAACGCCAGACGACAGAGGCCCCGCGCCCCCTGTCGCTGGATGAGATTTACGCCCGCTTCAAGGCCGGCCAGGCGCGTGAACTGAACCTGATCGTCAAAGCCGATGTGCAGGGCTCACTTGAGCCTATCGTCAGTTCGCTGGAAAAGCTGGAGCGCGAAGGGCTGAAGGTCAACATCCTGCATCAGGAGATCGGCAACATCACCGAGTCGGACGTCATGCTGGCCTCAGCATCGCACGCTATCATCATCGGCTTCTCCGTCCAGGTAGATGAAGCCGCCCGCCGCCTGGCCGAATCCGAAGGCGTGGATATCCGCGTTTACGACATCATCTATAAGCTGATTGAAGATGTGGATAAGGCCCTGACCGGGTTGCTGGAGCCGCAGTACGAAGAGGTGGTGGTGGGCAAGGCCGAGGTGCGCCAGCTCTTCCGCGTGCCCAAGGTTGGCATCGTCGCTGGCTGCTACGTCAGCGAGGGAACTGTCCAACGCAACGCCCAGGCGCGGGTTGTCCGCAACGGCAAGGTCGTGCATACCGGCCCGGTGGCCTCCCTCAAGCGCTTTACGGAGGATGTGCGCGAGGTGCGCGCCGGGTACGAATGTGGCGTACATTTGGACGGATTTGATGCCGTTCAAGTGGGCGATATGCTGGAGTTCGTGGTCAAGCAGAAGGTGGAATAATGTCCAAGATCCGCCAGCAGCGCGTGGCCGAAGGGTTGCGCGCCGAGCTGATGGACCTGTTGCAGAACGAACTGCGCGACCCCCGGCTGAATCTGGTGACGATCACGGATGTGACCATTGACCGCGAATTGCGGCATGCCTCCGTGTTCGTCAGCGCCTTGGCCGACCCGGAGGAACAACGGCAGATCATGAAGGCGCTGGAGGGCGCCACCGGCTTCCTACGCCGCGAGATCGCCCGCCGTATCCATCTGCGGGTCGTGCCAGAGCTGCGCTTCCGCTGGGATCCCAGCCTGGAGCGGGGGGAGCGTATCGGCCAGATTCTGGACCACTTAGAGATTCCGCCTGAGGCGCCTGGCGAGCACGGCACGGATTCAGGGCACGGATAGACACATTGAAGGCAGCATTGCATGAGGCCACCGCGCTGATCCGCGCAGCGCAACGCCCACTCCTGGTCACCCACGTGGACCCCGACGGTGACGCCATCGGGTCGCTGCTGGGGCTGGGGTGGGCGTTGCGGCGCCTGGGGAAGTCCCCCACCCTGTGTTCCACCAGTGGGGTCCCCTCGCGCTATGCCTTTCTGCCTGGGGCAGAGGACATCATCACGCAGCCGGATACCGGCGCGGACCTGCTGATCAGCGTGGATTGCGCTGATATGGGGCGGCTGGGCCTCTCAGCGGAAGCCCTGGCTGCCCTCCAGGGGAAGCCCTGGCTGAACCTGGACCACCATGTGACCAACACCACCTTCGCCACGGTGAACCTGATTGACACAGAGGCGACGGCAACGGCTGAAATTGTACTGGATATTGTGGATGCGCTGGGCGTGCCCCTGGACCGGGAGATCGTCACCTGCCTGCTGTGCGGCCTGGTCACCGATACGCTGGGCTTCCGCACGGCGAACGTCACGCCGCGCGTGTTGGAGCGCGCAGCGCGGCTGATGCGGGCCGGTGCGCCGCTCGCCTATATCATTGAAATGGCCCTGAACCGGCGCTCATACTCCGGACTGTGCATGTGGGCCGCCGGGCTGGGGACCATGCGGCTGGAGGATGGCATCATCTGGGCGCACCTGTCCCGGGAGGCACGCGCCAGGTGTGGCCCGGTCGCCGGCGCGGAGACCGGCCTGGTGAACTTCCTCCTGTCCGCCCAGGAAGCGGAGATCGCCGTCCTGTTCACTGAGCGCGAGGACGGGACAGTGGATGTGAGTATGCGCGCCAGGCCCGGGCACGACATCTCCGCCGTGGCCACGGCGCTGAACGGCGGCGGCCATCCTCTCGCCGCCGGGTGCTCACTGCCTGGGCCTTTGCCTGAGGTGGAAGCGCGGGTGCTCGGCCTGCTCAGGGCCTATCTGGAGCAGAGGAGAAACGCGTAAGCACTCCGGGAGAGTAGGGACAGGGCATACCGTGCCCCTACGCCGAATGGCGCTGATCACCTGTGGATGGCATTCTCATCGTGAATAAACCCGGCGGCATGACCTCCCACGACGTGGTGGCGCGGGTGCACCGCTGGAGTGGCATCCGCCGTGTAGGGCACGCCGGGACGCTGGACCCGCTGGCCACGGGCGTGCTTGTGCTGTGCCTGGGCCAGGCGACGCGGCTGAGCGAGTATCTGATGGCCTCGCCCAAGCAGTATCGGGCCACGATCCTGCTGGGCGTTGAGACAGATACGTATGACCGCGAGGGGAGGGTCGTGCGGCGCTCGCCGGTGAACCTCAGCCGCGCTCAGGTTGAAGCTGCCCTGGCTGAGTTCGTCGGGAAGATCGCCCAGGTGCCGCCCATGTATTCGGCCCTGAAACGCGAGGGGACGCCGCTTTATCGCCTGGCACGGCGGGGACAGGAGGTTGAGCGCCAGGCGCGGCAGGTGGAGATCTACACGCTCCAGCTTATGGATTGGTCGCCGCCTCAACTCACCATAGAGGTCACCTGTTCGCCGGGGACGTATATCCGCTCGCTGGCACATGACCTGGGCCAGCGGCTGGGGTGCGGCGCCCATTTGACCGCCCTCACCCGCCTGGCGAGCGGCGAGTTCCGGCTGGAGCAGGCCGTGACACTGGATGAATTGTCTGCAGCTTTCATGGAAAGGACCTGGCAACGCTATCTGCTCCCCATGGACGTTGCGCTCCAGGGCCTGCCCGCGCTCCATTTGGACGCGCGTCAGGCGGCGCGCGTCCGCCAGGGGATGTCGCTGCCCGCCGCGCCTGATCATCCGGGCGGGCCGGCCCGCGCGTATGATCCCGAAGGGCATCTCGTGGCGATACTCAAACGGACGCAGGACGGCAGCCACTGGCGGCCAGAGAAGGTATTCCAGACCTCCCAGGTTTAGGCGAGTTATGGCCCAGCACGTTTACGATCTGACCCACGTTCAACTTGACCGGTCAGCGCATGTCACCATTGGATCATTTGATGGCGTACATCGTGGGCATCAGTACATCATCCGCCAGTTGGTGGAGGCGGCGCGGGCCTTGGATGCCCTGGCCGTTGTCCTCACCTTTTACCCCCATCCCAGCGTGGTGCTGGGCCGCCAGAAGCCTCCCTTCTATATCAACTCGCCCGAAGAGAAGGCCCAGCTCCTGGCCGACCTGGGCGTGGACCTGATCGTGACGCACCCCTTCAACGAGGAAGTGCGCCATATCCGGGCGCACGAGTTCGTGGAATTGCTGTGCCGCCACCTGCGCATGAGCGACCTGTGGATCGGCCACGACTTTGCCCTGGGCTATCAGCGCGAGGGCAATGCGGCGCGGCTGCGCGAACTAGCTGAGGAGAAGGGCTATCGCCTTCACGTGATTGACCAGCCGGTCATGTGGCGCGGCGAGATCGTCAGCAGCAGCCGGGTGCGCCGGGCGCTGGCAGCGGGCGATGTGGAAGAGGCGATGGGCTGCCTGGGGCGGCCCTTCCGCCTGCCGGGCGTCGTCATTGAAGGGGTCCATCGCGGCAAGCAACTCGGCATTCCCACAGCCAACCTGGCCGTGTGGGACGAGCGGGCCATTCCAGCCAACGGCGTGTATGCCTGTTGGGCCTATCTCTCCCCTGATCCTCCCCTCCCTCCAACCGGGCAGAACGCGCAGAGGCATCGGGCCGTCGTCAATATCGGCGTCCGTCCCACTGTGGAGACCAGCGGCAGGCAGACCGTTGAGGCACACCTGCTTGATTTTGAGGGCGACCTCTACGGGCAGACGCTGGTGCTTGATTTCATCGCGCGGCTGCGCGACGAGCAACGCTTCGCCGGGGTTGACGCGCTGGTGGCGCAAATTCACAAGGACATCGCTCAGGCGCGGGAGGTCCTGGCGCGGGTGCAGAGCCGCACATAACGACGGAGGACAAAGGACGGAAGACGGGGCAGGTCAGGGCCCGGCTTGAACTTCAGGTGTGTTCCCCCCACCCCTTCCCTCCCCCGCAGAGGGGGGAGGGGGCAAATAAGCTAAAACCGATTCCCCTGCCTATTGGGCATTTGTACCATCGGCGCTGGCAACTTATACTTTCCTCAACCCGACGATAAGCTCCTCCCCATCAAACTCAAAGCTCTCCACCACCTGACCCGTCGGCTCTGCGCTTTCGGAGAACGCATCTGAGAGCGTCTCCGTGGCAATGGTCGCCGCCCATGCCGCCATAGCCGCAGCCAGGCGGGGGCTGGCCCGGTAAGTCGTGACGATGTGATCAGCGATGTTGAAGCCCGCGCTCTTGCGCAGGTCCTGGATGCGCCGGATGACCTCGCGGGCCAGGCCCTCAGCCTCCAGCTCCGGCGTCAGCACCGTATCCAACGCCACCGTCACGCCGCCCTCGCTGGCGATGGCGTACCCGGCCTTCGGCTCGGTCTGGATCAACACCTCATCCGGAGCCAGTTCAACAGTGCGCCCATCCACGTTCAGCGCCAGGGCCTGCCCGGCCCGCAGCGCCGCTACATAGTGAGCGGCCTGCGCCTCATCAGCGCCCGCCAGCGCCGCGCGAACCTTGGGCGTGAGCGGCCCCAGCTTCGGGCCGAGCTTCTTCAGGTCGGGCAGAAGGCGGTAAGAGACCAGCGCCGACTCCTGGGCGGCAGGCTCCAACGACTTGACGTTCAGTTCGTCCTCAATGAGGGCCTCCAGGTGCGCCAATGCCTGGCGTTGCTCATCCGTCGTAACCACGAGAGCGCGGGCCAGCGGCTGGCGCACTTTCAGGCCGGCGGCAGCGCGGGCAGCATGGCCGGCAGCGACGACCTGGCGGGCCAGGGCCATCTCGTCCAGAAGCTTCGCATCCTCTGCGGAGAGCGGGGTGGCCTGCGGCCAGTCGCAATGGTGCACACTCAACGGCGCCTCAGCAGTGACCTGGCGCACCAGGTTCTGGTACATGGCTTCAGTGACAAAAGGCACGAAGGGCGCCAGAAGCCGCGCCAGCGTCACCATGATATAGTACAGCGTACTGTAAGCGGCGTGCTTGTCGCTATCGTGCTCCGATTTCCAGAAGCGCCGCCGCGAACGCCGCACGTACCAGTTGGAGAGATCGTCCAGAAAGACCTCCACAGCCCGCGCCGCCGTGTCGGCATCATAGTCCTCCAGCCGCTCCGTCACCGTGGCGATAACCTGGTTCAATCGCGCCAGGATCCAGCGATCCAGGATGTTCAACTGTTCTGGGAGGGCGGAGGCCTCGGCCCATTGTCCCTTCTGTTGCGGCTCCCAGCCATCCAGGTTGGCGTAGGTCGCAAAGAAGCTGTACACGTTCCACAGCGGGATCAGGAAACGGCGGCGGGTCTCATCGGCCAGGCCATAGCCGAACCACAGGTCCTTTTCGGGCCGATGGGCGCAGAACATCCAGCGCATCACGTCCACGCCGATCTGCTCGGCGGCCTCATGGAACTCAATGGCGTTGCCCCAGCTCTTGTGCATGGGGCGGCCATCCGCGCCCAGGAGCGTGGCGTAGCCGAGCACCGTCTTGAAGGGCGGGCGGTTCTCCAACACTGTGCTCATCGCCAGCAAGCTGTAAAACCAGTTGCGGAACTGGCCGGGAAAGCTCTCGGTGATGAAGTCTGCCGGGAACCATTTCTCCCAGTAGGCGCGGTCGGTGCGATAACGCAGCGTGGAGTAAGCCACAATGCCTGCGTCCAGCCAGGGGTTGCCCACATCGGCGATGCGTGAGACCAGCGCGCCGCAGTTGGGGCAGCGGATCCTGACCGCGTCCACCCAGGGGCGGTGAGGGGTATGGCCCTGGAAGGTCTCCCAACCCTCCACCGCGCGCTGCTGAAGTTCCTCCTCGGAGCCGATCACTTCAAAATGGCCACAGTTATGGCACTCCCAGATGGGCAGGGCCAGGCCCCAATAGCGCTTCTTGGAGATCATCCAGTCGTGCATGTTGCGCAGCCAGTCCATCTCGCGGTCCAGGCCGAACTCCGGGATCCAGCGGATCTGCTCGGCCACGTCCATCATCTGATAGCGCAGGCTGCGGGCCTTCTCCTCAGGCGTCAACTCCTCGCGGGGCTTGTCGTAGACCTCGCCCATAGAGATGAACCACTCATCCACCAGGCGGAACACGAGGGGGGTCTGGCAGCGCCAGCAGACGGGGTAGCGGTGGGTGTAAGGCTCCAGGCGGTAGAACAGGCCCTTGCGCTTCAGGTCCTCCACGATCGGCCCGGTGACCTGGCTGACATCCATGCCGGTGAGCCAGGCGAAGCCCTCAACGTACACACCGTTCTCATCCAGCGGCGCGATCACCGGCAGGCCGTAGCGCTTGCTCAGTTGGAAGTCCTCGGCGCCGCAGCCCGGCGCAATATGGACAACGCCCGTGCCCTCCTCCTCACCCACCTCCTCCCAAAGCAGGACGCGGTGGGCCTCAATCGCGCCTGCGGCCTGTTGGGCGGGCAGGTCGTCAAACGGGCCGGCATACGTCCAGCCTTCCATGGCGCCCCCGGAAAGCTCGCCGAGCACTTCATAGGGGCCGCTGAGCATGGAAGTTGTCCCCTTAGAAAGATAGAAGATCTCGTTGCCCTGGCGCACGCGGAGATAGGTCAGGTTGGGGCCGACGGCGGCAGCCACATTGCTGGTGAGCGTCCAGGGCGTGGTCGTCCAGACGAGCAGGCTCTCACCGGGGCGCCCGCGCAAGGGGAAGCGCACCGTCAGGCCGGGATCGGTGCGTTCCACATAGCCCTCGGTGACGATCTCGTGCTGGCTGATGCCGGTGCCGCAGCGCGGACACCAGGGCATGACATCATGGCCCTTGTAAACCCAGCCACGTTCCCAGCAGCGCTTGAGGAAGTGCCAGATCTGGTAGTTGTTCTCATTAGAGAAGGTGTAATAAGACCCCCCCAGCTCCGGCATGCCCAGCCGCCCGACGATCTGCTCCACTGTGTCGGTGACCGGGCCAAATGGCCCCTGGACCGTGATGACTTGCATGGGGTTTTCGCCCAGCTTATCGCGCAACCAGCGCAGCCTATCCGGGTCGTCCCAGTCCATCCACTGGCCGAGGCGAATGGACTGCTCGGTGATGATCGCGGCGTAGGTGAGGACACGTTGTTTGCATAGTTTAACGAATTCAGCGATACCAAATGACTCAATGTCGCGCTTGGACTTAAACCCCAGTTCGCGCTCTACGTTGACCTCTACCCACAGGCCCTGGCAGTCGTAGCCGTTTTGCCAGCGCTGGTCAAACCCCTGCATGGCCTTAAAGCGCTGCCACAGGTCCTTGTAAGTGCGCCCCCAGGCGTGATGCACGCCCGCCGGGTTGTTCGCCGTGATCGGCCCGTCCAGGAACGACCAGCGCGGGCCGCCTGCGCGCAGCTCCCGCAGCCGCTGGAAGGCCCCCGTCTCGCGCCAGAACTCCAGGATGGCGTGCTCCTGAGCGATGAAGTCCACTGTGCTGGGAACGTCTTTGAATGGCATCATACCTCCTGTCATTCGTCCAGTTCAACCACAATGCGCTTATTGATCTTTCCCTTGCTCATGTAATCGGCGATACGGATGGGGCCGACCTCGCGCGTGTTGGCGACGTGGGTGCCACCGTCTGCCTGCAGGTCCAGCCCCTCAATCTCCACCACGCGCACCTGCTGGATGCCCTCCGGCAGCAGGTTGATCTTAGTGCGGATCAGGTCCGGGACCTGGAAGGCCACTTCGCGTGGCAGGATGTTGACGCGCACCGGGCGGGCAGCGACGACCTCGGCGTTGATCTTCTCCTCAATCTCGCGCACCAATTCCTGGCGCATGTGCTCAAACTCAAAATCCATGCGCCCGCGCAATGGCTCCATGTTGCCGCCGGTGACCGAGGCGCCGTAGTCGCGCCAGATGACGCCACACAGGATGTGCATGGCCGTGTGCGTGCGCATCAGTTGGTAGCGGCGTTTCCAGTCAATCTGGCCGCGCACCTGGGTGCCTGGCGGCGGCGGCTCCCCCTCCACCTCGTGCCAGATGTCCTCCCCGGCCCGGCGCACCCGCGTGACTGGCCAGACCCGGCCCCCGGCGGTGAGTGTGCCGGTGTCGCACGGCTGGCCGCCCCCGCCAGGATAGAAGGCCGTCCGGTCCAGGGCCACAGCGCTGCCCTCCACGGCGATCACGGTCGCGTCAAATTCGCGCAAATAGCTGTCGGTTTGATACAGGGCCTCCGTCATCCAGCTCCTCCTGATCTACCCCCACCCCCCTGAGAGAGGAGAGGTTTAGAAACAAAACCGCTCTCGCCCCTCAAGGGACGAGAGCGATCGCTCCCGCGGTACCACCCTTCTTGACAGTCGCCGCCAGACTCCTCTGACGGCCACTGCCCACTCAGTCGGGCACGTATTCATGCCCGCGTCCCGCTAACGGGGGACGAATCCGGCGCACTTACTTAGCTATCAACCCTCAGTTCTCAGCCTTCGGTGACTCACCCCAACTGCCAGAGTGAGCTGAAAGCTGATAGCTGTTCGGGTTGCGGCTCCGGAAGGATTTTCAGCGGGAGTCACGCACCTGGCTTCCACCCTCCCAGGCTCGCTGGGCGCTACGCCCCGCCTACTCGTTTCCATCATCGCCTTTGGCTATGACGAGCCGTTTGCTCTGATAGCGCGATGTTATCACAGGCGCAGGCGGTTGTCAAGAGGCGGGCAGGGATTAAGGCACACCCCACAGGCGCACCGTGCAGTCCAGCGACCCGGAGGCCAGCAGGCGCCCATCGGGGGAGAAGGCCAGGCTGGTGATCCGGGCCTGGTGCCCGCCTTCCAGGGCGTGTAGAAAGGCGCCGTCACTCATCTGCCAGAGCCGAATGCTCTTATCGCGCGAGGCTGACGCCAGGAGTTGCCCATCGGGCGAGAAGGCCAGGCTCTCCACCTCGCCGCGGTGGCCCTCCAGCACGCGCAGGGGGATACCCTCCTTGACCTGCCACAGGCGGATGGTGGTATCGTCTGAACCTGAAGCCACAGTGGCCCCATCGGGGGAGAAGGCCAGGCTAGTCACGCGGTCCGTATGCCCGACCAGCGTGAACAGGAGCGCGCCGTCGCGCACCCGCCAGACCCGCACGCTGCGGTCGTCCGAGGCCGAGGCCAGGAGCCCGCCGTCGGGCGAGAAGGCCAGCGCATTGACGTGATCTGTGTGGCCCCCCAGGGTGCGCAGGAGCGCGCCATCCCCCACGCGCCACAGCCGCACGGTGTGATCGCTTGAAGCCGAGGCCAGGAGCGCGCCATCGGGGGAGAAGGCCAGGCTACGCACTGTGTTCGTATGCCCGGTCAGCCTGCGCAGGAGAAGCCCATCGCTGGCCCGCCATACCTGAATGCTGGCGTCCTCCGAGGCCGAGGCCAGAAGTTGCCCATCGGGGGAGAAGGCCACGCTGCGCACAGGCCCGCTGTGCCCGCTGAGCGTGCGGACGAGCGTCCCCTCCCTGGCCCGCCATATTTGCACGCTGTCATCGGCCATGCCCAGGGCCAGCGTCCCGCCATCGGGCGCGAAGGCCAGGCTGGTGATGCGGCTGGTATGCCCTTGCAACTTGCGCAGCGAGGTGCCGTTGCTCGTCGCCCAGACCTGGATGGTGCTATCTGCTGAGGCTGTGACCAGGTGCGCCGCATCGGGCGAAAAGGCCAGGCTCACCACCGGCCCTGTGTGGCCTTCCAGGGTACGTAGCAGCCTGCCGTTATTCGCCCGCCACAGCCGCACCGTATGGTCCGCTGAGGCGGTCGCGATGACCCCCTCGCTGGGGGCAAAAGCCACCGCGGTGACCGCATCGGTATGGCCCTGCAACGTGCGCGTCAGCTTCCCATCCTCCACACGCCACAGCCGGGCGGTCTTATCGCCCCCTGCCGAGGCCAGCACCAGCCCATTCGGGGAGAAGGCCACACTCATCACCGAGTTGGTGTGCCCACTCAGCGTGTACAGGGGAGTGCCACTATCCACCTGCCACAACCGCACGGTATTGTCGCTTGAGCCTGACGCCAGGAGCGCGCCATCGGGGGAGAAGGCCAGGCTGTAGACGCTGCCGGTGTGCCCTTTCAGGGTGAACAGGAGCGCTCCATCGCGCACGCGCCACAGCCGGACGGTGCTGTCCGCCGACCCGGAGGCCAGGATTTGGCCATCGGGCGAGAAGGCCAGGCTGAGCACAAGGTCGGTATGCCCGATCAACGCCCGCAAGAGCAGGCCATCTTCGGGCCGCCACAATTGCACCGTGCTGCCCGCGGAAGCCGCCGCCAGGATGCGCCCATCGGGGGAATAGGCCAGCCCCACGACCCGCATCGGTGTCTCAATAAACCGGCGAGGTTCCAGGGTCTCAGCATCATAGAAGTAAATGCCCAGCGAGGAGGCCACCACGACCTGCGTCCCATCGGGTGACCAGAGGGCCTGTGTCACGCTCCCCCGGCCCCAGCGGGCCAGCGCGACCACGTGCCTGGCGTTGGCCGGCGAGATGGCAGCCAGCGGCGCCGGCAGCGGTGTCCCGGCCAGGGCCAAGGGCGGAGGCAGCGGCGTGCTCGTGGCCTGAGGAGAGGGCCTCAGGGTGGAGGCGGGTGTGGGCGGCAACGGTGTGGAGGTAGGCGTTGGCGTCGCTGTGGCCAGGCGCGCAGCCAGCATGTCGCGCCCTTGCAGGGCCGCCAGTGTCAGCACCCCGGCCCCGCCTACCAACGAGACAACCACCAGCACCAGGACCACGATACAGCCCCAGCCCCGCGTTGCGCGCACCGGCGCGATCAGGGTGCGCTGCACCCACGGCCAGAACCCGGCGGCCTGTGGCCCCTCTTCTGCTTTGTTCGGCTGTAATTGGGCCATCCCCTTCGCTTCCCCAGACCTGTTGATAGCTGATCGCTGACGCTATGTGAAATTGTAGTGCAATATGGCAGAGAACCCTATAGGTACATCGGGCTATAGGGGCAAGGGGATGGCCTGAGGGACAGCCTACAGCCGTTCTCCGACCAGGCTGGCATAGGCGAGCTGGCCATTCATGAAGACGGCCTGGCCGGATAGCCCGCCCAATTCCACATCATAGACGTGGGCGTTTACCTTGTGGGTTCGCAGCCTGGCGTTAAACAGATAGGCCGCCAGCGACAGGCCGCCGCTCACAGCAATGAGGGGCGGCGCCTTAAGCAGGCGGGCCACGTCAACCGCATAGCTTTCGTTCAGGCCGAAGTCGTTCCACCAGCGGCGGAACTGCGCAGCCGAGGGCGCGATCTCCACGCCCACGACCTGGCCGTTGATGGTCACCACCACGCCGCGCTGGTCGGGCAAGGTATCGGGCCAGAGCAGCGCAGGCAGGTTGATCTGCACGCGGGGCGCAGCCATCAATTCGCGCAGGGCGCCGCGCCAGGCAGACAGGCCGGAGCGGGCCAGCAGGCGGCGAATATGGCCCCATTCCGCGTCGGGGCGGTCCTTCTGGCGCGAGCGCAATGAGGGCACGCGCAGCGCCAGGGGCAACATGCCCACGCGGAGCGGCGCGCCCTGGCGCCACAGCCCGGCCTCCATCGGCTCAACGCAGTGCGTGGCGGCAACCGTCTCACGCTCAAATACGTGCGTGGCATAGACCACACGGTCCTGCGCCCCTTCCATGAAATACGTCAGCCCGGCGGGGAGGATGGTCGGCCCGGGGAAAGCCGAGCGGAACTTCATGCGGGTATAGCTCAGGTCGCGGTCCAGGAGAATGTCTTCCACAAAGCCCATGCGCGTGGGCGCGTCTGGCCCGCGCACCGGCCAGTAGGCGATGCTGCCCAGGTCGCGGTGGTGCCGGATCACAGGCGTATCAATGGCCAGTCCACGCCAGAAATCTTGAGCGTTCATAGTCACTCCTCCAGCCCTTCAGCCTCTCACTCCACCAGAGAAGCCTGCTAAACTATAGCACCAAATGCGATGAAGCGCTACAGAGAGCTGGGATGAACAGGTCCAACGTTCCGAATTACGATAGAAAGGGTGCTATTTGTCACCCTGGGAAGGTGACAATTGTCACTAGTACAGCCTAGCTGAAATATATGACGGTTTCTGGTTTTGTGGTATAGTGGCAGCATGAGTGGACCTAAAGCTCCTGTCATCGCATTGGGTGAGAAGCAGCGCCAAGTACTGCGCGCCTGGCACGCCAGCGTACCGCCCGACAACACCTGGTGGAACGCGCCCGGCTTATCTTGCACCTCGCCGACGGCGCCAACATCGACCAGACCGCCCGCCACTTCCGCTTGGTGCGCAACACCGTCCTCAAGTGGCAACGGCGCTGGCTGGCCACTCACGCCCGCTTGAAGGCAGCGGAAGCCGACGAGACCGATGCGGATGGGCTGCCAGCCTGATTGAACATACCCTGAGCGACCGGCCACGCCCTGGGGCACCCCCGACGTTCAGCGCAGAGCAGGTGGCGCAGATCATCGCGCTGGCGTGCGAAGACCCGCCCGCCTCGCAGCGCTCCGTCAGCCACTGGACGCTGCGCGAGTTAGCCGACGAAGCGGTCAAGCGTGGCATCATCACTCGTATCTCTCCCCGTCAGGTGGGACGTTTTTAAAAGGACGCGGCCTTCTGGGGAGTATCGGGTGGTGCTGCTGGGCACGGGCAGCGACGTGCAGTCGGGCAGCGGGGATGCCGGGATGACGCCTGAGATACAGACGCACACGCGCATCAGCTACTGCTACTTCGGCAGCCTGCGGGTGGGGATGCGGCAGGGGGTGGTGGGACAGGGAGGGGACAGCGTGTACTACCTGCACGCCGACCACTTGGGGAGCGTGAGCGAGACGACGGGTGCGACGGGGGACGCATCGCGCAGGAGCGGTACTATCCGTATGGGCGAGTGCGGTGGGGGAGTGCGCCACCAGCTACAACTTCACCGGGCAACGCCTTGACCCGTCTACAGGGCTGCTCTTCTACGGCGCAGATACTACGACCCGCGCATCGCACGGTTCGTGCAGGCGGATACGATGGTGTCCCAGCCATACGATCCGCAGACACTGAACCGCTACTCGTACGTGCTAAACAATCCACTGCGCTATACAGACCCTACAGGTCATATTGCCGACCCAGGAGCAGGCGGCCTTGGTAGTATGAGTAGAAGCACGATAATGGCTATCGTAGTTGTAGGCGTTGGTGTAGTGTATGTCACTCGTGCTGCTCTCGAGGTTGCCTGACTGACTATCAGTTTCATAAGACAGGCACCCAGCGGACATCAGGGATGGTATCTAAACGCAGCATGCGCTTGAGCCAGCGCAACCCGATCATGAACAGGCTGCACTTGGACTTCTTCGCCCGGTCTACCCGACGGCGTAAGCCCAGGCGGTCCACCCAGATGCCCAGGTCCAGCAGCCACCAGGAGATGAGCGCCAACACCAACATCAACCGGTCCAGGCGCGTGGGGTCTTCCAGCCGCGTCTGGTCGAGATGAAAGCCTTGGCCCTTCAAGTCCCGAAACATCTGGTCTATCCAACCCCGCACCGCGTACAGATACAGCACCTGCGGTCCGGCGGGATCGGTCGTGATGATATACCAAGGGTCTGCCTCCTTCTTCCCACGCTTGACCTGGGGGGCATTGGACAGCGACAGCGAGTACGCTCCCCAGCCCCATCCTGTCAACCCCACCTTCTAGTAGAACGCCTGCTCCCCCGGCAAGGGCGCCAAATCCCGCAGTTGGCCACGTCAGCCATCCTCCAGTTCGACGCCAATGCGCCCTTTGCTGCGCACCACCGGTATCCAGCCGTGTGCCTCAATCGTCTCCAAGACATTGTGCCCATGAAACTCGCGGTCGGCAATGAGATAGACCCTCGTCCCCGCAGGCAGCCAACTGTGGATAGTGGCGAACAGATACTCCAGCGCGGCTTTGACCGCCCCTGGTTGGACCTCGACCGTCATCCAGGCGAGGGGAAGAGCGCGCCCCCGATACGCCAAGGCCCCCTGGACGATACACAGGTCAGGGGACAGGTCGGTGGGGTCGAGGATGAGGCGCAAACTCTGCCCTGTCCAGCCCCCCACCAGCGCCTGGACCACCGGTGCGAACAGGGTGAGGGTGTCTTCAGTGTCGTTGGCTAACTGGCGACGCCCCCCTTGGATGCGCGCCTCGTCGCTGATGTCCACCGGCAGTTCATCGCCGACCCTGGCCAGATGGACATGGCGTGCCAGGGCAGTGGCCGTGACCAGTTCCGCCAGGTTGTGCCAGAGCGTCTTGCGTAACTGGGGATGGAAGCGGGCCAGTTGGCTGGCGATGTGGGTGCGCAGTTGCAGGAAGTGCATATGTCGCTTAAGATGGTGGCGTTTCATCGGGTGCTCCTTGTGGATAAAGTAGGTTCGTCAATCCTACTCTACCCAAGAGCACCCTTTTTATCAACTCACCTCATGGAACTGAAAGCCAGTCAGATTAGGGTCAGGAAATTCAGCGGCATGCGCAAGGTAAGTGCCGGCAATGAACTCCAACACACCCGGCTGGAGATTATCTGGTAGGGGCGGTGGAGGCTGTTGTAGACCCCCTGAGCCCTGCGCCCCAGGATGGGGCAGGAGGCGTGGCACGAAAAGCAGGCTGATTAGAAACAAAGCACCTTGCTTCAGAGAGTCTCGCCGCTCTGGTGAGAACGTGATCCCCCACCGATATGGAAAGGTTATACCATACCGCCGGGCCAGGTTCCATATGTGCCATGCCCTGCGGGGCCCCAACAGCAACCCAAGCCGCAAAGCCATAGCGGTGCCCGCTAAACCTTTAACCTGATCTCCTTTGATGATAAGCAGATAAGGTTGGTAGCTCCAGCCACCAGGATAGGCTCGAGCCAGCCATTCCCTGGCCTGAGGTTCAAAGATGCTGATGGCTTTGAGCTTTCCAGCCGCTGCTTGTTCAATGGTGCGGGCCAGATTGCGGCAAATCGGACAGCTATCATTGAAAATCAGGTATCGGTTCATAGGCCCCTCCCTCTTTATCGCTGAACCGCTCCCCGGCCTCGCCGGTGACACGTCCAGCATACCCTACATCCGACCGTCTGTCACTGTGGAAATCCACAGTTTTTCTCCTGTGGATTTCCACAGGCAGGCGCTCCTGTGCCCACACCACCGCCTGCACCTGAGTGAGGGCGCAGTATGGACGCCACCAGTGCGCTGGCCCAGGCCCAATGCCTGGGCGTTGGCCTGAGGCGCTCACTCCGTTCTGCCTCCCCAGTGGTATAAGCTGTGCCGGTCGCGGGAATGTAGATGCTCCATCCAGGATGCGGTAAACGGCCGCCCTGACTGAGCTACTCACTCACAATCAGTCGTTACTGTCCCCAGGCAAGTTCCCAAAATGGGCTAGGGACCGATACACTTTCGATAGCCTTCCCTGACCAGCGCGGACTATGTTGGATCAGATCCCGTACCTCAGCTGGAGTCGTGTCGGCCAAATAGACACGAGGATCATTGGCCAGTTTCCCCAGCCCTTCAGGGGTAGGCGCCACGATGCCCCGTAGGATCATCACGCCCAAATACTTGATGGACTGACCGCGCGGTCCTACCTCCTCTTCTGGGATCTTGGATAGATCGGCATTGATGATAGACGTTACTCTCTCGGCGTTTGGCCCCTTGCCTACCAGCAGGAAGTCCTTAACCGTGAGCCCCACACTAGTGGCAAGTGACCGCACTTCCTCGGCAGGAAGAGGGCGGCGCAACGTGACCTGGACCTCGATAGGGTCGCCACCACGCGCCACCAGCGCTTTCACACGCGCGGCATTCGCCTGTTCGTACTTCTGCATAGCAACTGAACCCAGCAACGGAATCACCTGGATTTTGGCCTCGATGGCGCCATCCTTGCGCTCCTCGACACGGTAGGTGTAAGTGCCCCCTGGCCCAACTTCGTAGCCGGAGAAGTAAAACGTAGCACCGGCACCGAACAACAGTAGAAACGGAATAGTGGCAAGCAGATACATTTTTTTCATGCTTTGTCTCCTAATTTCCTAACTTCTAGAAGGCACGACTATGGGCATGTCCTGACACCGCTGATGAAACCGCCCGGGCTAGTACAGTCTGCGTTGTATAGGGAGTTGTATATCACCTTAGCTAGCCACAAATCCATGCCGGCAAACTCATAAGTGAGGTTGACCTCGCCGTTGCTCGAAATCTTATTGTATACCTCAGTGGACTTGTCAGAATGTGGGTGAAGTGACTCTCTGATTTCCCTGTTGAACCTCTTAAGATGAGATCCTCTCCGGCCTCGCCGGTGACACGTCCAGCATACCCTACATCCGACCGTCTGTCACTGTGGAAATCCACAGTTTTTCTCCTGTGGATGCCCCAGGCAGGCGCTCCCGTGCCCAGGCTCACCCACCTAAGCCGCGTTCCTGCGCCCACACCACCGCCTGCACCCGCGAACTCAGCCCCAGCTTGCCCAGCACATTGCTCACATGAAACTCCACCGTGCGCTCGGTCACGCCCGGCTGGCCTGGGCGCGGGGTGAAGCGCCCAGGCAGCCACCTCGGCCCCCGCCATCCCCGGTAATTCGCAGTCCAGCACCGCCACCTCCGGGCGCAGCGCCTCAATCTGCGCCAGCGCCTCCTGCCCATCCCCCGTCTCGTCCACCACCACAATATCCGCTGCCTGCTCCAGCAATACCCGCAGCCCCACCCGCAACGCCGGATGGTCATCGGCCAGCAAAACGTGAATGGCTTCGGTCATGGCCTCTCCTTCGCCCTCAAGGGAGTCGGGCGAGGACTTTCACCGTTGCAACAGCCTGTCAAACTCCTCCGCGGCGTCAATCAGCCGCCCAGGATGCCGCGTCAGGCTGAACCAGTCCCAGCGCGTATCGCCGGAGCGGTCCTCGTCAATAAACCAGCACAGCGCCTGCACCTGAGGCTCGTGCTCAATCACCTCCAGCGCGGTCGTCAGCCAGCCACGCACATAGTTCTGGGCCGGGACCGTGCCCTCATCGGGGGCGAAGGTGTTCGTGGCGGTGATGTACACCGGCAATCCCCGCGTCGCAGGGTAGGCGTTGATGATCGCCAGCCAGTCGCGGTAGATGCGGAACCCGGCCTGGGCCTGGCCCCACTCCGCCCGGCGCAGCTCTATACGCGGTTCATCGGCGCCGGAATCTCCCGCCAGCTCCGCCGCGCCAGGGCGCCCAGGCGCATTCACGGCGAAGCCGTCCGGCGCAGCCAGGGGGAGGCCGCTCACCGCCTTGGTCCGCGCGCTCTCATCTAACAGGGCCACCAGCGTGTGCATGTAGTTCAGCCAGGGGACGTCTATGGCATAGCGCCGTTCCCCATCCTGGTCCCTGCTCCAGGGGCGCACCGGCCCCACCAGCACCCGCACCAGGGGGTTTTCCCTGCGCACGACCTGCACGGCGTTATCGGTGTGCGTGGGCACTTCGCCATACCCGTTGAAGACGCGGGCGTACCAGGCGGGCGTCACCGGGCGCTCCGGCGCCAGGGTGTTGCTGTCCAGGGCGTTGTAGCCGCTGCCGATGATGTAACCATAGACGTTGCGCAGGCGCTCGTCCCGCGCCAGACGTTGCAGGTATTGAAGGTATTCCGTCAGCGCTACGTAGTCGCTGGCCGGGGGCAGGCTTTGCCCCTGGGCGTAATCCACCCGCACCAACACGCGCAGCCCCTGGGCACTGGCCTGCTGGACGCGGGTCGCCAGGTCGTCTATGCCCCAGTGTTCCTGGTCGGCCAGCCGGGCGTAGGTCAGCTCCACATCCCAGCCGCTGCGGCCATGCCAGTCCCGCTGCGGGCTGGCGAAGACGGCACCCAATTTCGTGGGCATCCTGCGCGTCGGCGGTGTGGGCGGCGGTTTGCCCAGGGTCATGCGCCCCCGTTCCACACAGCCTGTGTGGCAACTGTGATAGAAGGCCAGGGTGCTCCCTTCCACGTTGGATACGGTGAATCTCCAGCGCCAGGTCCACGTCCCACCGGCATTGGCCTGCCAATCCAGCGGGGGCAGGGGGTGCCCGTCCACTGTGAGCAGGACGTTGGCCCAGGGGGCCACATCCGTCACCCAGAGGGTGACCGGCTGTCCGATCTGGGGTGAGGGGGGCTCCAGGCGCATCTGTGGCCAGAGCAGGGCCGGCGTGGTGCCCCCAGGAATGAGCATCACCTGTCCGCTGATGGGCAACAGCCAGTAGCCTCCCAACAGCCCGATGAGCAACAGGGCGGGTTTCCATAGCCGCTGTAGAAACTGTCCAGGTCTGCTTCCCCTCATGGCTCTTCCTCCGGCAGCGCGGGTAACACGAAACGGGCGCAAGTCCCTGTTTCGGCCCCCTCGCTGCGGCTGTCCATCTCCAGCCGGCTCTGATGGCGGCGCAAAATCTCCGCGACCAGGGTGAGTCCCAGGCCGCTCCCCTCTATCTCGTCCGGGGCAGCGCGATAAAAGCGGCGGGTGACATGCGGCAGGTGTTCCGCAGGGATGCCCGGCCCGGTATCACAGACGGCGCAGGCCACACCGTCCCCGGAAGGGGTGGGCTGCAAGCAGACCACCACCCGGTCGCCGGGGCGGGAGTACTTCACGGCATTATCCAGGAGATTGAGAAAGACCTGCTTCAGCCGGTCGGCGTCGCCCAGGACAGGTGGCAGGGGCGTATCGGCCTGAAGCGACAGGGCCATCTGCCGCGCCTCGGCCTGGGGCCGGACCTGCGCCAGGGCCGCTTCCACCACAGCGAGCAGGTCCACCGGCCGGCGTTCAAGTTCGGCGCTGGTCTCCAGGCGCCCCAACTCCAGCATGTCGTGGACCAGGCCAGCCATCCGCCGGGCCTCCACCTGCATCAGATGGATGGACTGCTGGCGCGTCTCATCCGGGATGTGAGGCAGCCGCAGGACCTCCAGGTGGGTCAGCAGCGTCGCCAGCGGTGTGCGCAGTTCGTGCGAGAGGCCGCTGATGAGAAACCGGGCGGCCTGCTCAACCTGGTGGGGCGTGGTCATATCCAGCAGGAAAACCAGGGTGCACTCCTGCCAGGGGGTGAGCCACCATTGTGCGAAGCGGCCTTCATCCAGGGCGACGGTGCGATAGCGGCCTGCGGGCACAACCTCACTCCGCGCAGCCAGGCGGTCCACCTCTAGCAGATAGCCCCACCCCGTATCCGGCAGGTGAGCGGAGGCAATTTCCAGGCCCAGCAGGCGGCGGGCATAGGGGTTGGCATAGCGGCAGGCGCCTGTCTCGTCCAGAACCAGCAGCCCCAGAGGCGCACGTTCCCAAACCGGGCGCAGCCCCCCGGCGCCGAACAGGGCGTTTGCCTGCTGCCGCCGATAACGCCACCGATCCAGCCAGACAGCCGAGGCCACCGCGACGATCAGGAGCAGGAGCAGGCCGAACAGCAACCAGCGCAGGTCAACGACGAGCATCGTGCTCTCTAAAGAGACGCAATGGACCGGAGATAAGTTCCGAACAGATATTGCTATTATAGGGGGAAAAGCGTATAGGGGCTAGCGTCGGCGCAGGCTGACGCGCGTAGAGGCCATCCCCGGCCAGTGGTCAGTAGTCGGACAGGGCCTTGTGGTTGCCCACTCAAGAAGAGGCCACGACGAAGGCAATGGCGATGTCGCGGGCGTGCGACAGGCTGAGCGACCATTGGTGCAGGGCCAGTGCCTCGGCCTGGGCGCGGGCGCGGCCATGCAATACCACATAGGGTTTGCCCCGCCTGTCCGAGAGCACCTCAATCTCGCGGCAGCCGACCCCATCGGCGGCCATGTAGGCCAGGCCCACGCCGAGCGCCTTGGCGACTGCTTCCTTGGCCGCGAAGCGCGCCGCCAGTTCCCCCACCCGCCCCCGACAATAGGCCAGCTCCGCCGGGGTGTAAATGCGCTGCAGGAAGCGCTCGCCAAAGCGGGCGATGGCTGCCTCAACCCGCGCAATTTCAATCAGGTCTACACCGGTCGTCAGCATGCGACTGTTTCAGGGCCCGCGATCGCCAGCGCATAGGCATCGGGGTTGAGGTACTTTTGCGCCGCCGTCTGGACCCGTTCGGCGGTGATCGCATTGATCAGCTCTGTGTAGCGCTGCAGATAGTCCAGACCCAGACCATACCGTTCCATATCTAAGAGCGCCTGCGCCACGCCCTCGTTCGTCTCCAGGCGCAGGGGGAGCGAGCCGGTCAGGTAAGCCTTGTTATCCGCCAGCTCCTCCTCACCAACCCGCTCGTCTTGCAGGCGGCGGACCTCATCGCGGATGCTGCGGATGGCGCGGTCAATATTGCGGGGGTTCACGCCCGCCACGGCGGTCCAGGGGCCCGGCCCCAGCCCACCTTCCAGACGGCTGTAAGAGTAATAGGCCAGCCCCTGGGCATCGCGCACGTTGTCACCCAGGCGCCCGTACATGCCGAAGACGCCCAGAATGGTGTTCGCCAGGGCCGCGTCCAGGTAGTCGGGTTCCTTACGCGCCGGGCCAATCCAGCCCATGACGATGTCGGACTGGGTCTTGCCCGGTATGACAACCTGTTTCTGGCGCACGCCGACGATGGGCTCAACCGGCGGCAGCGGCGGGCGCTCCGGCTTATTGGGGTTCTCCCAATCGCCGAAAGCGCGCCCCACCAGTTCAACGGCGTGCTCAGCCTTGACCGCGCCGACAATAGAGACGATCATCCCCTGGGGGCCATAGTGGGTGCGGTGAAATGCCCTCAGGTCATCAGGCGTGATCGGCGCCACCGTCTCAGGGTAGCCCTCCACACTGCGGCCATAGGGGTGATTGGGGTAGGCCAGGGCGCGGAACTCCAGGCTGGCCATACGGCGCGTGTCATGGGCGCGGACGCGGAAGTCCGTCAGGATCTCCCCGCGCACCTTCTCCACCTCTTCTGGCGGGAAGACCGGCTGGCGCAGGACATCGCTCAGGATGTCCAGCAGCAGCCCCAGGTCCTCGGCCAGCCCTTTGGCCCCGAAACCGGTTGTATGGCGGCCCCCCTCAACGCCCAGGCTGGCCCCGACCGATTCAATCTCTTCATAGATTTGCGCGAATGTGCGCCGTTGCGTCCCGCGCGTCACCGCGTCGGCGACAAAGGCCGCCAGCCCGGCCTGTGTCTCTGGCTCATCCAGGCTGCCTGCCCACAAGGCCCCCTCAATCACCACAGAGGGGCTGCTGAAGTTCTCCCGCACCAGAAGTACAATGCCATTGTCAAACACATGGCGGACGATGGATTCAGGGCCGGGAATGGAACTGTTTGACATATTTACTCCTTTTTCAGGCGAGCCATCGGAGCTTATCCGATGGCTTTTGGCGTCAAACCCGCAGAGCGGGTTTCCTCCCTTGTCAGGACGTGGGGATATAGTGCCCCACGACGCGGTTGGAGCGTCGCAGCACCTCGCCAGCAACGCGCTGGACGTCTTCCACAGTGACCTGCGCCAGGCGGTCCAGATAGGTCTCAAACCAGGTGTGATCCACGAGCAGCTCGCTGTAGCCCAGCCAGAAGCCCTGGTTGGTCACGCTCTCGCTGCCGAAGGCAAACTGCGCCCGGGCCTGCTTAATGGCCTTGGCCAGTTCCTCCTGGCTGACCGGCTCGCGCACGATGCGGTCAATCTCGGCATCCAGGGCCGCTTCCACCTCGGCAGGTGTGTGCCCGGCACGCACGGTGGCGGAGATCACATATAGGTAGGGATCAACGGTGGCCGCCAGGCTGCCGGACACACTGGTCGCCAGCTCGGTCTCCACCAGCGCCTTGTACAGGCGGCTGCTTTTATTGGTGGTGCCACCACCGAAGACATTGAACGAACCGGCCCCGGCCAGGATGCTGTCCAACACAACCATAGGGAAGAACTCCGGGGCGCGGGCAGCGGGCGCGTGATAAGCCGCCAGCAGATAGGCGGTGGTGCCCTCGCCCTCCACCGTCACGCGGCGCTCGCCCCGCTGCGGCGGTTCAGCGCGCGTCACCTGGGGGACCGTGTTGCCGCGCGGGATGTCGCCGAAATACATGGCGATCTTCTCCAGCACCTCCCCGGGGTTGAAGTCGCCCACCGCCACGGCGATGGCGTTATTGGGGGCATAGTACGTGCGATAATGGCGGTAGAGATCGTCGCGGGTCATCGTTTGCAAATCGGCCAGGTCGCCGATGACCTCATGGTGATAAGGGTGAATGCGAAAGGCAGCGGCCTGGACCTCCTCGCTCAGCAGGAACAGGGGATTGTTCTCGTTGCCCTGGCGTTCCGAGATGATCACCGTGCGCTCGGCGTCCACCTCCGCCGGGTCAAACACCGAGTTCACCATGCGGTCCGACTCAATCTGCAAGGCCAGCTCAAACCGGTCAGCCGGCAGGGTCTCAAAGTAGCTGGTAAAATCCAGCCAGGTGAAGGCATTCCACAGCCCGCCCTCGCGGGACACAATGCGGTCAAGTGTGCCGCGGGGGAATTTTTTCGTCCCCTTGAACATCATATGCTCCACCCAGTGCGAAATGCCGGTGATGCCAGGGTGCTCGTTGCGGCTGCCCACGCGGTACCAAATCCAGAAGGTCGCCACCGGCGCGTGGTGCATTTCTTTGATCAGCACGGTCAACCCGTTGTCAAGCTGGTAGGTGCTTGTGCCATTCTGCGCGCTCAACTGTTCCTCCCCAATTTATGAGTAAATCCGTGGAGTATCATAGACGACAGACTCCAGACCGTCGCCTGTCGTCTGCCGTCCGATTGCTGTGAGGGCGAGGTATGCCTCGCCCCTATTGGCTAGAGTATACCATAAAAGGCTGCCTGCTGCCTATTTCTCGTGCTATAATAGCATTCAGCGTTCAGCTATCAGCTTGCATCTTGCGAATGGGTGATAGAAAGGCTGAATGCTGAACCACACCGTTTACGGTGTGGCTTGTGCTGATAGCTATAAGGGAACTATGGCGTCCGTTTCGGAGCACATTCGGGATCAATTGAAGGGGCTGCCGCCGAAACCGGGCGTGTATCTGCTGAAAGACGCCGCCGGCGACATCATTTACGTGGGCAAGGCGATCAACCTGCGCAGCCGGGTGCGCTCGTATTTCCAGAACGCCGCCGAGCACTCGCCCAAGACGCGCCGGCTGGCCCGCGAGGTCGCCGATATTGAGTTCATCGTGGTGGCTTCCGAGCTGGAAGCGCTGCTGCTGGAACTGCAGCTCATCAAAAAGCACCGCCCGCGCTACAATGTGCGCCTCAAGGACGACAAGCGCTACCCCTATATCAAGGTCACGGTGCAGGATCCCTTCCCCAAAGTGACGGTGACGCGGCGCATGGAGCAGGACGGGGCGCGCTATTTCGGGCCATATACCTCGGTCTGGGCCGTGCACCAGACGCTGGACCTGGCGCGGAAAATCTTTCCCTACCTCACCTGCGACCGCACCATCACGGGCCGGGACGAACGCGCCTGCCTGTACTACGACCTGAAGCTGTGCCTGGCGCCGTGTATCGGCGCGGCCACCCAGGCACAGTACCGTGAGATGATCGCCGGCCTGTGCCTGTTTCTGGAGGGGCAGACCGAGCCGGTGGTGCATAGGCTGCGGGCGGAGATGGAGGCGGCGGCTGAGGCCTGGAATTTTGAGCGGGCGGCCCAGTTACGCGACCAGATCGCTGCGATTGAGCGCGTGGTTGAGCGCCAGAAGGTGATCTCCTCCTCCGAGACCAACCAGGACGTGATCGCCTTTGCCCGCGCCGACGGCGATACCTGCGTGCAGGTCTTCTTCATCCGCGCGGGCAAGCTGATCGGGCGCGAGACCTTCGTCCTGGAAGGCGCGGAGGATGAGGACCCCAAAGCGATTATGACCTCGTTCTTGAAGCAGTTCTATGACGAAGCGGCCACCATTCCGCCGGAGGTGCTCCTGCCGGAGGAAGTGGAGGAGTTTGAGGTCATCCAGGAATGGCTTGCCTCTAAGCGCCGGAGCAAAGTGACTCTGCGCGTGCCGCGCCAGGGACAGGGCCGCGAACTGGTGGAGATGGCTGCCGAGAACGCCGCCGACACGCTGGCCAGCCTGCGGGCGCAATGGCAGGCGGATACACACAAGCAAACGACGGCGCTGACCGAGCTCCAGGAGGCACTGGGCCTGCCCGCGCCGCCCGTGCGCATTGAGTGCTACGACATCTCTAATACGCAGGGCGTTCAGCCCACCGGCAGCATGGTCGTGTTCATTAAAGGTGTGCCGCGCAAGAGCCACTATCGCCGCTTCAATATCCGCACTGTCCAGGGGCCGAACGATTTTGACAGTATGCGCGAGATGCTGGAACGGCGCTTCCGCCGCTGGCAGGAGAGCAACCAACCCGCCGAGAAGGAGGCCAGGAAACCAGGCGACCAGGGGGATGAGAGCTTCCGCGCCCTGCCCGATCTGTTGATCGTGGACGGGGGGCGGGGGCAGCTCAGTGTGGCCGTGCAGGTGCTGGAAGCCTTCGGCCTGCGCGAACGCGTGCCGGTTGTGGCCCTGGCAAAGCAGCAGGAGGAGCTATTCATCCCAGGCCGGGCGGAGTCCTTGCTCTTGCCGCGCAACTCCCAGGGGCTGTTCCTGCTCCAGCGCATCCGCGATGAGGCCCATCGCTTCGCCCTCAGCCATCACCGCACGCGCCGGACCAGGGTCGGCCTGGCCTCCCAACTGGAGGCGATCAAAGGCGTGGGCGCGGCGCGGCGCAAGGCGCTCCTGGCCCGCTTCGGCTCGCTGGATGCCATCCGCGCCGCCTCGGTGGAGGAGCTGACCGCTGTGCCGGGCATCCCCCGCTCGCTGGCCGAGGCGATCAAGGATGCGTTGTAGCTCTGTTTGACAGTCTTTGGGTAGGCCTTATACTTAATCAATTGCCCCAATCGGAGAGCACGCGCAAGACTTTATCCGGCTCTTGAGGGTCATTGGTGCGCACGTGAACGCGGAAGTCGTGCGGCCCCTCCATGCCCGCGTGCATCATGAACGTGAGCGAAATGGTGGTTTCCTGGCCAGGCCCCAAGGTCGTCGCACCGACGACCGCCTCAGGCGGTCAGCACCCCTCCACGACCTCAACCTGGGGTGTCCCTTGAATCCGCAAGGGGGCGCTGCCCACATTGCGCACGCGGAACACCGCCTCCACCGGGATGTCCAGGGGGCGTTTGCCGAAATCAATCACCTCGCGGTCCACGGCGATGCGCGGCCCCTCAGCCTGCGGCGTAAAGCCCGGCGGCGCGCCGCTCTGGGCGGCATTACGACCGACCAGGGTGAAGGCCAGGATGGCGATGAGGAACAGGCTGCCGCCAGCGATCAGGGCCAGCGGCCCAAGGGGGCGCCGGCGGCGATGGCGCTCCGCCCGATAGGTCTTCTTGCCGGATCTCGCCATAAGGTACTTTCCCACTTATCTGCTTTGGTTTTCTGCAATCCACCTGAGTATAGCGGAAAAGGCTGGAACGGGGTAGCGCTGTTCAGCCCGCCTGCCCACCCGCCAAATGGCGGGGGAGACTGGACATTCCTCAGGTAATCACAAGCCCGGTACCGGGTTTTAACCCGGTTGCCCCTACAGGCTGGCGGCTGGCAAGATGAGGGTGACGCGGGTGCCCTCTCCGGGGCGACTCTCCAGGCGGATCTGGCCGTGCTGGGCCTCAATCAGCCCCCTGGCGATGGACAGCCCCAGGCCGCTGCCGCCGCGGCTGCCGCGAGCGCTATCGGCCTGATAGAAGCGCTCAAACACATGGAGCAAATGCTCAGGGGCGATGCCGCTGCCCGTGTCGGCTACTGTGATGGTCACATGTCGGCCCTGGGGTTGGGCAGCCAGGCGGATCACGCCACCCGCTGGCGTGTGGCGTAGGGCATTATCCAGCAGGATAAGCACGACCTGCCGCAGGCGGGTGGGATCGCCCCAGACTGTGCCACTGACGCTATCCAGCACCAGGCGGATGCCGCGCTCATCGGCCAGGCGCCCCACCTGGCGCTGCACGTCAGCCAGGAGCTCGGAGAGGACAATGCGCTGGCGCTCCAGCTTCAGGCGCCCCGCATCCAGGCGCGAGAGCAGAAGCAGGTCCTCAACCAGCCGGCTCATGTGATCGCACTCGGCCAGGATGTCGCTAATCAGAGCGCGGCGTTCGTCATGATCGAGCAGGCCACGCTGGGCCACTTCGGCGCTGGCGCGGATCAGGGTCAGAGGGGTGCGCAGTTCATGGCTGGCGTTGGCTATAAATGCCTGCTGGCGCTCCCAGGCCTCCTGCGCCGGGCGCAACGAACGGCCAGCCAGCCACCAACTGCCTATGCCCATCAGCACGGCGCTAATGGCCCCCAGGCCCACCAGCCCAATGAGCAACTGCCGCAACACGCGATCCTGATCGCTCAGGGCACGCCCTACCTGTAAGACCGCCGGGCCTGATCCACCTGGCAGGGCGTAGGTGAGCAGACGCACGCGCGTCCCATCCCCCAGCCGCACGGTGCGCCAATCCCTGCCGTTGTTGAGCGCAACGGCTACGGCCTGCATATCGGGGAGCAAAGGCAGGGCTGGCGAAGCGGCGACGGCCAATGGTTGCCCCCTCGCATCTAAGGGCCTGACGAAAATGGCCGCGAGTTCCGCATCGTAAGCGTCTTCTTGAGAAGGGCCATCGCTAAAATAGTCATCGTTGCCACGGCGCTCCTCTCCTTCCTCATCGTGCTCCTCACCATTCCGCCTGTCTTCGCTGGGGACAGGAACCGAAGGGAAGGCACGCCCCCGGCTGGCGTGCCAGGCACGGTCGGCATCAGCCAGTTCGGGCGGCAGCGCCAGACCTAAAACGCGAAACTGCTCCGCCATTTTATACTGGAGCGCCAGATCGGTGGTGGCCTGGAAGTAGTGGTTAAGCAGTTGATAGGTGGCGACGCCGATAAGCCCAAGCAGCCCCAACGCGGCCACGAGGTACAGAAGCGTAAGCTGTAAACGTAGCCTCCTAAGCATTGTCCGGCTCCAGCCGGTAACCCACCCCCCGCACCGTCTGGATGGGGTCCGGGCGACCGGGTACGTTCAGCTTGCGCCGCAGGTAGGAGATGTACACGTCCACCATCGTCGGCTGCACATCGCGCTCGTAAGACCAGACGTAGTCCAGGATCTGCTGGCGGGTGAGCGTCTGGCCGGGGTGGCGCATCAGGCACTCCAATAGATTCCATTCCGTTGCGGTCAGGTCAAGCGTGCGCTGGCTGCGTCGCGCACTGTGGGCGCGCAGATCGAGGACCAGTTCACCGCAGCGCAGCTCCCAGGGATCACTGGCAGCGACGGTGAAACGCCGACCCAGGGCACGCACACGCGCAAGCAACTCCTCAAAGGCAAAGGGCTTGACCAGATAATCATCGGCGCCGCTATCCAGCCCCGCCACACGGTCCTCAACTTGCCCACGCGCGGTGAGCACCAGAATCGCCGTCGCCAGCCGGGCGGCCCGCATGGCGCGGCAGATCGCCAGCCCATCGCGCCCTGGCAGCATCCAGTCAATGATGGCCACATCGTAGATACCCCGCAGGGCAAGCTCCAGCCCGGTGTCGCCGTCGTGGGCCACATCTACAACATGGCGCTCTTCCTCCAGGACGCGGGCGATAAGCCGCGTCAGACGCTGATCGTCTTCAACCAGTAGAATTCGCATCTCCCGCCTTCTCTACCTGCCGTGATTATAGTGTAGCAACATTGGAAATAGATTGGAAAATTGGGGAGGCTGTTCTTACCCGTTTTTAAATCAAGGTGGGTAATCTAAGGGCAACTTTATGGGAACAGGAGGGAACACTACGATGACCCAACGAACGGCGCTTATCCTGGCTGCAGCGCTCACGGCGTTTGTCCTAGTGATCATCGGCGCGGTGGCTGCGCACATGGGTCTGGTAGGTGAGGCCTCGGCTGCGGCTGCGGCTGTGCCTGCTGCGAGGGTGGAGGGATTGCCCGCCGCTGCTCAGCCCGGCACAGAACAGCCATCCGCGCAGCCCCAACAGGACACCTCTCTGGCTACCATCTCCCCCGATCTGGCGGCCACGATTGCCCTGAACGTCCTGCCGGGCGCCTCCGTGGTACGCTCGCCTGAGCTGGTTGATTTCCAGGGGAGGGTGGCTTACGAAGTGGTTCTGGATCAGGGGACACTTTATGTGGATGCCACAACCGGGCGCATCCTCAATCCCCCTATGCGTTTCAGCGGTTTCCCGTATCGGGAGCGTGAGGATCATGAGGAACGTGAGGAGCATGGGTGGTTTGAGTGGGAGCATGAAGACGACTAAGCGCTCTCGCCTGGGCGGCATCAAGCTGCTCATTACGGCGGCCTCCATTGCGGCCACGCTGGGCGGTTGGGCTGCCCTGGCCTCTCAAGAGAGGTCTCAGACGCCGGGGGTTGCGGTTGTGTCCACGCCACAGCCAGCGGCCAGCGGCCAGCTCGCCTTGCGCAACCAGGCCGCGCCCCGCATGCTGCGCCGGGTGACGGCAGCACCTGTCACCATCACCCGCTCATCGCGTTGAGCGTCGCCATGCAACGCCTTGCCTTCCGCGCTATGGGCTGCCACATGCTGGCCGTGCTGGATGTCACCTCTGGACAGGCGGACCGCCTTCTGGCCCAGGTCCCTGCCTGGTTTGAGGCCTGGGAACAGACGCTCAGCCGCTTCCGCCAGGGGAGTGAATTGAGCCATCTCAACCGCAACGCCGGGCGATGGACGCCCGTGAGCGCAGTGCTGTGGGAGGTGATCCAGAACGCCCTGCACGCTGCCCGCCAGAGCCGGGGCCTGGTTGTGCCTACGCTCCTCAATGCGCTTGAGGCGGCGGGCTACGACCGCTCGTTTGAAGCCTTAAGCCGGTCCCCATCTCTTGCCCGTCAGGGCCCGTCTCCCTCTGTGGGGGATTGGCGCGCCATCCGCTGCGATAGCCGGACGCGTTCCATCTACCTGCCTGCGGGGATGCGGCTGGACCTCGGCGGCATTGCCAAAGGCTGGGCCGCCGACCAGGCTGTACAACGCCTGAGCGCCTATGGCCCGGCCCTGGTAGATGCCGGGGGTGATATTGCTGTCAGTGGTCCCCGGGCCGACGGTCAGCCCTGGCCCATCGCTGTAGCCAGGCCCCGGCCTGGTTTCCCCTCCCCTGCCCCTCTGGGGCAGGAGAATGGAAACGAGATAGGGCTTCTAATGATCAGCGGAGGTGGCGTCGCCACCTCAGGCCGCGATTTCCGCCGCTGGCAACGCAATGGAGTCTGGCAGCACCATATCCTGGATCCGCGTAGCGGACGGCCAGCGGCAACGGATGTGCTCAGCGTGACGGTGGTGGCGCCAACCGCCCTGGAGGCGGAGGTTGCTGCCAAGGTGGTCCTTATTTCAGGCAGCCATGATGGGCGGGCCTGGCTGGAGGCCCGCCCCGCCCTGGCTGGCCTGTTGGTTCTGGAAGATGGCCGCGTGATCTTCAGCCGCCGCCTCGTAGTTGAAGACTGAGATAGGGGCCAGCCCAGAGCTGGCCCTCAAGGAGATCCCTATGTCCGCAGTCGGATGGAATCGGGATGAATCTGAGGCCATGCCACCAGTGATGGCATTTTCTACCCTGGTGCTGATCCTGCTGGCCACGATCGCCGGGGCGTTTATGGCTATCGTCGTGCTGCCCCTCTGGTTGCCGGGGCTGAGCACCTCGCTGGTAGGCTCAGAGCCGAAAGCTTACTGGTACCTGTCGCGCATGAGCGGGCTGGTGGCCTATACACTGCTCTGGCTGTCCATGCTGTTTGGGTTAGGCATCACCAGCAAACTCGCTCGCCTCTGGCCGGGTGGGCCAGGCGCTTTTGATCTCCACCAGTTCACCAGCCTCCTGGGGCTGGCCTTTGCCCTGTTCCACGCCCTGATCCTGATCGGAGACAACTATATCGGATACACACTGTTTCAGGTGCTTATTCCGTTTGCCAGCACGGGCTATCGGCCCATTTGGGTAGGGCTGGGGCAGGTCGGATTCTACCTGCTGCTCATTGTGAGCCTGAGCTTCTACGTGCGCCAGACCATCGGCCACAGGGCCTGGCGGCTGATCCATTACCTCAGCTTCATCCTGTTCCTGCTCGCGCTGGTCCATGGGCTGATGAGCGGTAGCGACACCACCGCGCCCCTGGTGCGCGGCCTGTACTGGGCCAGCCTGGCCAGCCTGGTGTTCCTGGCGATCTACCGGGTGCTCTCCCCGTTCGTCGTCCATCCCAGGTCGCCGTCCCCTGTGGTGAAGGACAGGGCCTGAACCGGCGCATAGGAATGGCGGTGGATGGCTGTCGGCCCCAGCTTCGCCAGCATCAGCCGATGTTCGTGTGTGCCATAGCCCTTGTGCCGCGCCAGGCCATAGCCGGGGTAATACTGGTCAAGCGCCATCATGATCCGGTCGCGGGTCACTTTGGCGATCACCGAGGCCGCGGCCACGGATAAACACAACGCATCCGCGTAGAACAGGCTGTGTTGAGGCAGGGCCACGTCTGGGAGCGTGAGTGCGTCAATGAGCAGGGCATCGGGGGGCGGGGCAAGCTGAGCGATGGCGCGGGTCATGGCCGCCCGCGTCGCGGCCACAATGCCGTGCGCGTCCACTTCCCTCGGCCCCGCGCCGCCGACGCCCACCGCCAGTGCGACCTCCAGGATGCGCGGGGTGAGGGCCTCGCGCTGCTGCGGCGTCAGCTCTTTAGAGTCGCGCACCCCCTGCAGAACGCGCTCCAGATCAGGTCGGTCCAGGGGCAGGATCACGGCGGCGGCGATGACCGGCCCGGCCCAGGCGCCACGTCCGGCCTCATCTATGCCCGCGACCAGGGGCCATCCCCGCGCGGCCAGCTCACGCTCGCGGCACAGGTCCGGGTTGGACATGGGGGGAGCGATTGTAGCGGCCCCGCCAGCCGTTCAGGCGCACCTGAAGCACCTCGCGCAACATGCGGATGGAGTCGCGGATGGGGCTGATACGGCTATTGGCGCGATAGGTCCAGTGGATAGGAACCTCCACCACGCGATAGCCGCGTTGTAGCGCGATGAACAGGACCTCCACGTCAAAGCCCCAGCCATCCATCGTCTGGGCCGGGAAGACATCGTGGGCGACCTCGCGGCGGAAGCACTTGAACCCGCATTGCGTGTCCTGGAAGCCGGGGAGAGCCAGGAGGCGCACAATGAAGTTGAACACGCGCCCCATGATGTGACGATATTCTGGCTCGTCATAACGCACCGCGCCGGGCGCCTCGCGTGAGGCGATGGCCACATCATAGCCATCTAAGGTGGGGGGCAGGAACTTGACGATCTCTTCAATGGGCATGGAGAGGTCAGCGTCACAAATGAACAGGTACTGGCCGCGCCCGGCCAGCATGCCGGTGCGCACGGCGGCGCCTTTTCCCCGGCGCGGCTCATACAGCAGAGTCACATAAGGGTGGTCGCGGGCGAATTCGCGCACACACTCCGCCGTACGGTCATCGCTGGCATTGTCTACGACGATGACCTCCGCCGCATAGGGCTGGGTGGCCAGGAAAGCGTCAATCTGCCTCAGGCTGGTGGGCAGCCTGCGCTCCTCATTGTAGGCCGGGATGATGATGGAGAGCAGTGGCGGATCGGTGTTCACTTGTGCCCACGTCCCTGTTCGCCCTGCGCGCGCGCCACCACTGGGGCAATGCCTATTATAACCGACAACGCGATTTCGGCCAACTCCCTCTCTGCCACCCTTTGCCACCCCCTCCCAACCCAGAACCGGGCTGAAAGCCCGGTACTGGGTGGGGGAGGGTTGGGGTGGGGGTAGGCGCGACCCCGGCCGGCGGCCTGTATTGACCGCCAGCCCCGGTTCAGGTAAAATGGATGATGATGGACGCGCATACTCGCCAACGCGACGTGCGGCGTGTGCTCTGGGTCGTGTTGGCCCTCAATTTATTTCTTACCGCTATCAAGCTGGTCATCGGTCTGGTGACCGGGTCAATCAGCGTGATCGCTGATGCCTTTCACTCTCTCCTGGATAGCTCCTCCAATGTCATCGGCCTGGTTGGCCTGGCCATCGCTGCCCGCCCCCCCGATCCCAACCATCCCTACGGCCACAGAAAATACGAGACCATGGCCACCCTGGCGATCGGGGCCCTTTTGCTCCTGGTGTGCGCTGAGATCCTCTCGTCTATCTACAATCGGTTGACTGCTGGGGGCGCGCCCCAGGTGCGACTGGAATCCCTGTTGATCATGCTGGCGACGATGCCGGTTAACGTGGCGATCACCACATATGAAGCGCGAGCCGGGCGGCGGCTGAACAGCGACCTGCTTCTGGCTGATGCGGTCCAGACCCGCACCGATGTGTTCGTCACTGCCTCGGTGGTGATCGGCCTCATCGGGGTGTGGCTGGGGTTCCCCTGGGTGGATATAGTCGTCGCCAGTGGTGTGGTTGTGCTGATCGCCGTCGCCGCGCTGCGCATCCTGCGCCGCACCTCCGATGTGTTGGCGGACAGCGCCGCGCTGGACCCGGCCCGTGTTGAAGCCATCGCCCGCCAGGTGCCGGGCGTCTGGTTTGTCCATCGGGTGCGCAGCCGAGGCCGCACCGATGAAGCCTACGTGGACCTGCATGTGAAGGTGGACCCGGCCATGACGACGGATCAGGCCCACGCGATTGCCACGGAGATTGAGCATCGCTTGAAGCAGGAGCTATCGGTTGCCGATGCCATCGTGCACATTGAGCCAGGCTACCAGCAGCCGCCCGACCCCTGGGAAGCCATGCGGGTGCGCCTGCGGGCCATCGGCGATGGGCTGGGGATCAGCGTCCATGAGGTCCATGGCCACCAGAATGAACAGGGGTATGCAGTGCAACTCCATGCCGAGGTGGACGCCTCGCTGTCGCTGGAGCAGGCCCACGCGCTGGTGACCCAACTGGAGGAGCGCATTCGCGCCCAACTGCCCCAGGTGTTCAGCATTGAGACGCATATTGAGCCTAAGAGCGCACACGCCCTGCCCCTCTTGGATGGCCATCCGGATTTATCTCTCCTCAAAGAACATGTTCGCACGATCGCTGAGGGTGTCTATGGCCCTGGGGCGTGCCGCGAGGTCATTTTGCACCCCAGCGATGGGCATTTCACCGCCACACTGCGCTGCACCTGGCGGGCCGACGCGCCCCTGGTGGAAGCCCATGCCCTGGCCGAAGAGGTGGAGCGCCGCCTGCTCACTGATCTGCCTGTGCTCAGCCGCATCGTTGTCCACGTGGAGCCGCCCGAATCCTAGGGCCTGGCCCTGAAGCCCGCCTGATTATCTACTGAGAGCCTTTCATATGCTTCAGGCCGCCCTCTCCTGTTGAAGCCGGGATAGCGTTTCGCCCGTCCTGCTCGCTCAAGCTCGCAAAGACCACCTGGGTACTATGGTCAGTCGGGGCAAGTTGCCCTATGATGAGGGGGGTGACCGGATGAGCATCCTATGATCATACGAAGCCTTCTCGCCAGCACCGCTGTCTTCACAGTTCTGCTGACCGCTGCCTGCAACGCGTTACCGTCCCTCCCCGTCGCCATTTACGCACCCGCAGCAGCCGCGCCGGGCGAAACACAGCCTGACCGGCCTTACGCCCAGGGCAAAACCTTGGGGCCGGCGGATGCGCCGGTGGTCATTGAAGAATATGCCGATTTTCAGTGCCCCTGGTGCGCCAAATTCGCCACCGGTGCGCTGCATGACCTGGAGAATGCCACCATGAGACAGGGCGCAGGGCAGGTGCGCTTCATCTTCCGTCACATGGCTATCTTGGGGCCGGCCTCACAGACCGCCGCCGAGGCCGCCGAGTGCGCCAATGAGCAGGGGCAGTTCTGGACTTACTCTGACAGGCTGTATGCCAACCAGCGCACGCCAGGCCTCTTCAGCCCCGACGGCTTGAAACAGCTCGCCGCAGACCTGGGCCTGGATACGACGGCTTTCAACACCTGTCTGGACTCGCGGCGCTATCAGCAGGTGGTAGAAGAGGAGACCCGGCAGGGGCAGATGCGGGGCGTCCGGTACACGCCGACCTTCCTCATCAACGGCCAGGTCCTGGTGGGGGCGGTTAGTTTCAATCAACTCAACCAGATCATCCAGCCGGCGACCCACTAGCCGGCCTTCGCCCATTATCCCACCCCGGTCGCGCCTGACGATAGAGGCTGAGCGCGGGCGCTTCCCAGAGGACCTCAAGCCGGGTCAGATGTATGGAGTCCCGGAATGCGTCCCGGGCGGCCTGGCCGGATCAGCCCTGGCAATTCGCGCAGCGCCCGCTCCAGCCGTGTCCCATGCCAGGTGATCAGGCTGCCATCTACCAGCAGGATCCGCCCATGGCGCACAGCCGGTATCTCCGGATAGTCCGCGAAGGCGGCCTTATCCGCCTCGGTGAAGGCATACGGCTCGCTGGGCAGGAGGATCAGGTCGGGTGCAAGCCTGGCCACCTCCTCCAGCGTCACACGTGGGTAGCGCGTATCGCGCCCGGCGTAGCGGGGGTCATTGGAGGGCGGTATTCGCCCCAGGTCAGCCGCCAGGGGATAGCGGCGCGCGCGCCCGGCGAAGATGTTGGCTGCGCCGCAGGTCGCCAGCAGGTCATGGGCGTAGGTTTCGGCGTTGAAGGTCATCCAGGGGTCGCGCCAGATCGGGCAGAAGACAGGCACAGGGGGGACTTGCCTGGCCCAGGCCAGCGTCTGCTCATAGTGACGCTCCAGGGCTGCGATACGCGCTGCAGCCTCCGCCTCCACCCCGGCCCATCGCGCCAGCTCCCAGAGCAGGTCAAGCGCCTGGCGCACCGTGCGCGGGAAGCTGACGAGAACTCGGACGCCCGCCGCCCGCAGTGCGGCCACATCCGCCGGGCGGTTCTCTTCCTGGTTGGCGATGACCAGGTCGGGTTCCAGCGCCAGGACGCGGGCGAGGTCCGGGTTCTTGGTGCCGCCCACCGTGGGGACAGCGTTCACCTGTGGCGCGGGATGGACGCAATAGATTGTCCGCCCGACCACCTTCGGCCCCGCGCCCAGGTCAAACAGGCTCTCCGTGACGCTGGGGACGAGGGAGACAATGCGCTCAACGTTCACGGGATCAACAGGACTTTCCCCCTGGTCTTGCGCTCCTGCAGGTAGCGATGCGCCTGGGCGGCTTCGGCCAGGGGAAACACCTGGTCAATGCGCACCTTAAGCTGGCCGCCCGCCAGCCAGGTGAACAGGTCGTTGGCCCGCCACAGGAGTTCCGCGCGGTCGGCGATGTAAGGGCCCAGGCTGGGGCGGGTGAGGAAGAGCGACCCCTTGACGTTCAGAATCTGGGGGTCAAAGGGGGGCACACGCCCGCTGGACTGGCCGAAGAGCACCATCATGCCGCGTGGCCTCAGGCAGTTCAGGCTTTTATCAAAGGTAGCCTTGCCCACAGAGTCATACACCACGTCCACGCCCTTGCCGCCGGTCAGGCGCTTGACCTCGGCTTCAAAGTCGGCCTGCGTGTACACGATGACCTCATCCGCGCCCGCCTCCCGCGCCAGGCGGGCCTTCTCCTCGGTGGAGACCGTGCCGATAACACGCGCGCCGCGCTGCCTGGCCATCTGGACCAGGAGATGGCCGACGCCCCCGGCAGCGGCATGGACCAGGGCCGTATCGCCGGGCTTCAGCGGATACGTGCTGTGGGTCAGGTAGTGCGCCGTCAGCCCCTGGAGCATGACCGCCGCCGCCTGGCGTATATCCAGGCCATCCGGTACAGGCACGAGCTTCCAGGCCGGAACGACAGCGTACTCGGCGTAGGTCCCCTGGTGCGAGGCGTAAACGACCCGGTCGCCTGGCCGCAGGTCCTCCACGCCCGGCCCGACGGCATCCACAACCCCGGCGGCCTCGCCGCCAAGGGTAAGGGGCAAGGGCAGGGGATATTCCCCTATGCGCTGATAAATGTCGATGAAGTTGACGCCACTGGCCTGGATTTTAACGCGGGCCTCACCTGGGCCCGGCTCAGGCAAGGGCACATCCTCAACCCGGAGCACTTCCGGGCCGCCATACTCGTGGATACGCACTGCTCGCATAGGCACACCTCCAGCGCGATGTGGATGATGGCGCGAATGCATGGATAAGTTACCGCCGGTTAAGAAACCAGCGGCAGTGCATAGGATAATGAGATTATAGCACCAGAGGGGACTGTGGAAAAGCCCACGCCACTCCCAACCAGGCTAACCCAGTACTGGCTAACCCAGTACCTGGCTTTAGCCAGGTTGGTACTGGGCGGAGGCGGGCTGGGGAGGGGGTAACATCGCCCCCTCCCCGATCCTCTCCATCAAGGGGGAGGAATTGGCGTGCCCCCGTGCGGGGGAGGGGTACTCTCGGCTAACGGAGAGCATAGACGATTTGCACCTGGGCGTTGAACTCCAGCTCGCCCGGCTGCACCGGCACCGGTGCGGCGGAGGGCGCAGCCATGGCCACATCCTGGCGATACAGGATCGGCGGTGGGCCGCTGATGGTCTCGCTGATGGAGAGCACATCGCCAAGCTGGACGCCGGCCCTGGCGGCCAGGGCCTGGGCGCGTGCCCTGGCATCCTCAACCGCGCTCTCCTCAGCCTGGACCTGCAGCCTGCTAGGATTGGTCACGCCGAAGCTGACGCCATAGACCTGATTCGCTCCGGCGCTCACAGCGGCGTCCAGGATCGCGCCTACCTTCGTCAGGTCGCGCACGGTCACGCGCACCATATTGGAGGCGACGTACTGAATGGGCCTGAGCAGTTCGCCGTTCGGCCCGCGCTGCTGGTCCGCGTAAAGGCTGAAATTCGTCGTCTGAATATCTGTCTCAGCGATGCCCGCGCTCTTGAGCACATCCAGGACGGCGTTCATGCGCCGCGTGTTCTCGCTCACCGCCATCTCCGCCGATTCATTCCGTGTCTCCACCCCCACCTGAACGATGGCCATATCGGGCTGGGCCGTGACTTTGCCGTTGCCGACGACGGTGATGGACCGGGGCGGGGCCTCGGTTGGGGTCTGCACTGCACCGGTTGAGGCGCTGGCCGCGCCCCGCCATACCCATCCGGCCACCCCCGCCAGGACCAGGGCCGGGATGAGCGCCAAAACGATCCAACGACTTGTGCTTGACATGGTCTTATCTCCTCCTTAATTCTGTCATCTCATGCCATCTCATAGACGCCTGTCCCGGCGTGTAAGTTCCCGTTCTCTTCACTGTTTAGGGGGTCAATCTCACCTCTACGGAGGCCAGGTGCACGATACCGCCATCGCGCGGGCTGGTGTCATAGACGACGATACGGCCCGGCCCGGCAGCGGCGACATGATAGGTGAGGGTGAAGCTGAACGGGCCACGTTGCCCCGCGTCGGCCTGGATGATGGTTGAGCCTGTGGCAATGACATTGCCCATCTCGTCCTGGATCAGGGCATTCAGGTGTTGCTCAAACGTGGGCGCAGCCTCGCCAGTGATGGTCACAGTGGAGGTCACGCTGGCGCCGGGCGCGGGCGAGTGGATGACGATCGCCTCCAGCGGTGCACCGCTGTCAGCGATGCCCGGCGTGGCGTCGCCGGACGGTTTGAGCCGCACCTCCACCGAGGCCAGGTGGATGATGCTGCCGTCGCGGGCGCTCAGGCTATAGACGATGATACGGCCTGGCTGCTCGCTTTCCACGTTGAAGGGGACGTCGGCGCGGTAGCGCCCGCGTTGCCCGGTATCGGCCTCAATCTGCGCCGCCCCCTGCCCGACGACGTTGCCGTCCGCGTCCAGGATGTGGATGCTCAACGACTGCTCAAAGGTCGGGTCGGCCTCGCCTTCAATATGGACTGGGCTGACGACGCCCGCCGCGACCCTCGGCTCAGCGATCACAATCGCCTCTGGGATAGGGCCGGGCCTTGCCGGGCCGCCCCCGGTTGGGGATGGGAGGGGCGTCCCTGCCGGGGCGGTTGTGGCACCACCGGGTCGGGGCGTATGCGTTGGCGGCGGTTGAGGCATCGCGGCCTGTGTCGGCGTCGTTGGGCTGACCGTTGGCTGGGCAGCAGGGCCGCACCCGGCCAGGATGAGGGCCAACGCCAGGATGAGGGCAAATAATGTGCGTACCATGCTTTCCTCTCTCCTTTCGCTGCAGACGGAAAGTATAACCCCAAAAGAAACGGGTGACCACAGCCCCTCCCTGTCCCATCCCTCAGCCGGTTTGCCAAAATCCATTCCCTCAAGTACAATCGGCTTTAGCATAAATCCTATGGACGCCTCCATTCGGCTTTGCTACTGCTACATGCTGGAGTGCGCCGACGGTACGTTCTACACCGGTTGGACCACTGATCTGGAAGCCCGATTGGCAGCGCACAACGCCGGACGCGGTGCACGTTATACCCGCAGTCGCCGCCCGGTCCGTCTGGCCTACTGGGAGGCACAGCCCTCACGCCCGGCGGCGCTCCGCCGCGAAGCCGAATTGCGCCGCTTAACCCACGCCCAGAAGCGTGCCCTGTGCGCGTCCATAACCCATCAGGAGGGAGACCACGCGTGCTAGCCCACGAAGCTACACAGGCCCACGACGTCGCTGTTCTCGCCGGCCAGGATGGCCGCGCCCTCCCCAGCTTTCGTGTCCTCATGATCGCGCCGACGTCGTTCTTCGCCGATTACGGCTGCCATGTGCGCATCCTGGAAGAGGCCCAGGCCCTGCAACGCCTGGGCCAGCGGCTGACCATCGTCACCTATTACCAGGGGCGCAATATAGATGATCTGACCATCCGGCGCACGCGCCCGGTCCCCTGGCGTGCCAACTATGAGGTGGGCTCGTCGCGCCACAAGGTAGCCTTTGATGTGCTGCTCTCCTGGACGGCGCTTAAGACGGCGCTGCGCCTGCGCCCTGATATTATCCACGCCCATTTGCATGAGGGCGCTCTGATCGGCGCAGTGCTCAGCCGCCTGACTGGGGCGCCGCTGGTGTTTGACTTCCAGGGGAGCATGACGGCGGAGATGCTCGATCACGGCTTCCTGCGCCGCCATAGCCCCTTCTATCGCCCGCTGCGCTGGCTGGAACAGCGCATTGACCATCTCCCCCAGGCGATCCTGACCAGTTCGCATCACGCTGCCGGGCACCTGGTTCAGGCCTTCGGCTGCTCCCCGGCCCGCATCTATCCCATCCCGGATTGCGTCAACACGGAGTTCTTCCGCCCGCCCACGCCGGGCGAGGCCGAGAACCAGAGCGCTCTCCGCGCCCAACTGGGCCTCCCGGCCAACGTGCCCCTGGTCGTCTACCTGGGCCTGCTGGCCGATTATCAGGGAACGCCCGACCTGCTTCAGGCGGCTGCGGTATTGCGCGCGGCTGGCGTCCAGGCGCACTTCCTGATCATGGGCTTCCCCAGCCTGGAGTTCTACCAGGTCATGGCCTCCAGCCTGGGGTTGGATGGCTATGTGACCTTCACCGGCAGGGTGCCTTATGAACTCGCTCCGCGCTATCTGGCGCTCGGCGATGTGGCCGTGGCCCCGAAGCGCTCGCTCACTGAGGGCAGCGGCAAGCTCCTCAACTACATGGCTATGGCCCTGCCCGTCGTCGCCTACGATACGCCGGTCAGCCGCGAGTACCTGGGCGACCTGGGCGTGTATGCCCCGGTGGGGGACAGCCGCGCTCTGGCGGAGCAGATCGCTGCGCTGATCTACGACCGGCGCCGGGCAGCCTGGCTGGGGTGGCAACTGCGCCAGCGGGCCATTGCCCATTACTCCTGGGACGTGGCCGGGCGGACGATCCTGGACATCTATACGCGCCTGGCATGGGCCAGGCAACCGGCCACTGTGCGGAGTGCGGGACGTGGAAGATAGGACGAAGCTGAGAGCACCGCTAGCGCAACCTCTCGGACGCGATGGGGAATCACCTAATGATACGCCCATGACCAGGGTCGGCCCGCATACGACACCGGCGCTGCGGGCACCGGGCTGGCTGAGATGGCTGCACGAACTTATCCGTTATCGCGCCCTCATCCAGAACCTGATCGTGCGCGATCTCAAGGTGCGCTATAAAAACTCCATCCTGGGTGTGGCCTGGTCACTGGTCAACCCCCTGCTGATGATGGCCGTGTTCACCGTCGTGTTCACCGTCCTCACCGGTGATCCCCATATTTATGGCTATCCGGCCTATATCCTGAGCGCGCTGTTGCCCTGGCAATTCTTCTCTGCCTCGGTGATCGGCGGGACGGGCAGCTTCGTGGGCAACGCCCACCTCATCAAGAAGGTCTATTTCCCGCGTGAGGTGTTGCCCATCTCGCTTGTGCTGGCGAACCTGGTCCATTTCCTGATCGCCCTGCCGGTCTATTTCGTGCTGGCGCGAGTCCTGAACGTGCCGGTCACCGGCGATATTATTTCGCCCTGGATCGTGTTTTTGCCCCTGGTCATCGCCGTGCAGGTCGTGTTCACGGTGGGCATCGTGCTGATCCTGGCGACGGTCAATGTGTTTTACCGCGACACCCAGCTCATCCTGGAAGTGATCATGCTGGCCTGGTTCTTCCTGACGCCGATCATCTGGGACGTCAGCCGCCTGCCCGCCACTGCCACACTCCTGGGCCTGCAGGTGCCGGTGGCCCGTTGGGTCTATTACTTGAACCCGATGGCCTCCATCATCGCCACGTATCGCGATATTCTCTATTGGGGCTGGCGCCCGGCGCTGGATTTCTTCCTCCGCACTGCGCTCACAGCGCTGATCGTCCTGGCCCTTGGTTACAGCGTGTTTCGGAGATATAGTAAACGCTTTGGGGAAGAGTTATGACGACGGACGACGGACCGCCCTTGCGAGGGAGGGCTGGGGTGGGAGTAATTCAAGTGGAGGATTGTGATGATTGACAAACTTGCCTGGATTGAAGATGAACTGAGGGCCTTGCGTGAGCAGGGCCTGTACAACACCATCCGCACCATCGGATCGGCCCAGGGCGCCTGGCTGGTTGTGGACGGGCGACGGGTGTTGAACTTCTGCTCCAATAACTACCTGGGGTTCGCTAACCACCCCAGGCTGAAGGAGGCCGCAGTGCGGGCCGTTGAGGAGTACGGCGTGGGCCCGGCGGCAGTGCGCAGCATCGCAGGCACACTTGACCTGCACCTGGAGTTGGAAGAGCGGCTGGCCCGCTTCAAAGGCGCTGAGGCTGCCATTTCCTTCCAGTCCGGGTTCAACGCCAACCTGGCCACCATCCCCGCGCTGATCGGCAAGGAGGATGTGATCTTCTCGGATGAACTGAACCACGCCAGCATCATTGATGGCTGCCGACTGTCGGGCGGGCGCATCATCCGCTACGCCCACAACGACCCGGAGGACCTGGAGCGGCAGATCAGCCAGGCGACGGGCTACCGGCGGGCGATCATCGTCACCGACGGCGTGTTCTCCATGGACGGCGATATTGCCCCGCTCCCGGCCATCTGCGAGGTGGCCGAGCGTCACAATTTCATCCTCATGGTGGATGACGCGCATGGGGAAGGGGTGCTGGGCCATGGCGGGCGCGGCATTGTGGACCACTTCGGGCTGCATGGGCGGGTGGATATTGAGGTGGGCACGCTCTCCAAGGCGTTCGGCGTGGTGGGCGGCTACGTCGCGGGCAAAAAGACCATCGTGGAATGGCTGCGCCAGCGCGGGCGACCCTTCCTGTTCTCCAGCGCCGTGACCGCGGCGGACACGGCAGCCTGCATCGCCGCGGTGGATGTGCTGGAGGAGTCCACCGAACTGGTGGACCGGCTGTGGGAGAATACGCGCTATTTCAAGCGCGAGATGCAGCGCCTGGGCTTTGACACGGGCAAGAGCGAGACGCCCATCACGCCGGTGATGCTGGGCGAGGCGCACGTGGCCCAGCAATTCTCGCGCCGCCTGTTTGAAGAGGGCCTGTTCGCCATGGCTGTGACCTATCCGACCGTGCCGCGAGGCAAGGCGCGCATCCGCGTTATGGTGAGCGCCACGCACACACGCGCTGATCTGGATCAGGCGCTGGGGCTGTTTGAGAAGGTCGGCAAGGAGATGGGGGTGATCTAGACCTGCGAGGTCTCAGAGACCTCGCAGGTCTGAGCGGAGATATGGCCCACATTCTAGTCACAAACGATGACAGCATTCAATCGCCTGGCCTGCTGGCCCTCAAGAACGCGCTGAGCGCGGTGGGTCGGGTCACGGTTATGGCGCCAGATCACAACTGGTCTGCTGGCGGCCACGTCAAGACGCTGCACAAGCCCCTCCGCGTCAACGAGGCCAGGCTGATAGATGGCACGGTGGTGTTGACCACTAACGGCGCACCCTCGGATTGCGTGGCCCTGGCCTGTCTGGGCATTATCCCGGAGCCGATTGACCTGGTGGTCTCCGGCATCAACCAGGGCTACAACCTGGGGCATGACGTGACCTATTCCGGCACGGTGACCGCCGCCATGGAGGGCGTGATCTTTGGCATTCCCTCCATTGCGGTCTCGCTGGGGTGGGCAGCAGAAATGGACTATGAGGTCGCGGCCCGCTTTGCTGCCAGGCTGGCCCCCAAAGTGCTTGAGCGGGGCCTGCCGCCTTACACGTTGCTCAACGTCAACGTCCCCAACCTGCCTGCGGACCAGATCAAGGGCGTGATGGTCACGCGCCAGGGGTTGCGCAAATACCGCGACGAGCTGGTGAAGCGGCTTGACCCGCGTGGCCGCCCCTATTACTGGATCGCCGGTGAGCCCGAGGACGAACAGGAAGAAGAGGGCAGCGATGTGTGGGCCGTGCGCAATGGCTACATCTCGGTCACGCCGCTGCACCTGGACCTGACCGCGCACGGGATGCTGGAGCAGTTGCGGGAGTGGGGGCTGTAGGGGCACACGGCTGTGTGCCCCTGCCTTATCGCAATGAGCTGGCGCCCGCGCCGGCGCCGAAGACCTCGGCGGAGAGCTTGAAGCCCGCGTCCTCCAGGCGGCGCATGAACTTGGGGCGCAGGCCGGTCGGCTGGATCGTCCCCTGAGCGCCCTCCGTTTCAAACGGCGGTGCACGGTAAATGAAGATGTCCTGCAACACCACCGTGTCGCCCTCCATCCCTTGCACCTCGGTCACGTTCAATAGCTTGCGGGCGCCACCGCGCAACCGCCCCTGAAGCACGATCAGGTCAATCGCCGAGGCGATCTGGCGGCGGATGACCTCCACCGGGATGGTGATGCCCGCCATGAGCGCCATGGTCTCCAGGCGCGAGATGGCATCGCGGGGGGTGTTGGCGTGGACGGTGGCCAGCGAGCCATCGTGGCCGGTGTTCATCGCCTGGAGCATGTCCAGGGCCTCGCCCGCGCGCACCTCACCAACGATGATGCGGTCGGGGCGCATACGCAGGCTGTTGACCACCAGGTCGCGGATCGTCACCCGCCCTGTCCCGTCAGGCTCCGCTGGCGTCGTCTCCAGGCGGACGACGTGGCGCTGGTGCAACTGCAACTCGGCGGAGTCCTCAATCGTCACGATGCGCTCATCCTCCGGGATGAACGAAGAGAGCACGTTAAGCAGGGTGGTCTTGCCGCTTCCCGTGCCGCCAGCGACGATGATGTTGAGGCGGGCCACGACGCAGGCACGCAGGAATTCCACCAGGGGCGGGGTGATGCTGCCAAAGCGCAGGAGATCATCCACTGTCAGCGGCCGGGCGGGGAACTTGCGGATGGTGATGGTGGGGCCGTCCAGCGCGCTGGGGGGGATGATGATGTTGACGCGGCTGCCATCCGGCAGGCGGGCGTCCACCATGGGCCGCTTGCGGTCAATCGTGCGCCCCAACGGCCTGACGATGCGCCCGGCGATCTCCATCACATGCTCGTTGTTCTCAAAGCGCACATCGGTTTCCTGAAGCTTGCCGTCTCTCTCAATGTAGACCAGGTGCGGCCCATTCACCATGATCTCCGAGATGGTGGGGTCGCGCAGCAGGGGGCCAATCGGGCCATAGCCGATTAGCTCATCCAACACCAGGTCGCGCAGGCGGCTGTGCTCCTCCTCTGGCAGGTTCAGGTTAGCCTGTTGCAACAGGGCATCAAACCGCTCGGACAGCAGGCGGGCCATTTCCGGGGTATTGGCCAGTTGCTGGCCGTCCAGCCCGGTCAAGAGCTTTTCGGCCAGCCAGCGGCGCAACTGGGCCACTTTGGATTCGCTTAATGGGCCACTGCCAGACGATTTGCTCCTGGTAGCTGCCTCTGTAGTCGGATTGGTCGCAGTATGTGAGGTCGCAGACATGGTGTTTGTTTCCATTGGCTTATGGTTTGTGTAGCCATTATAGGGGATATTGGGGGGCGGCGTCTATCCCCACAAGGTACTTTTTTGCGCCCTGCCGGGGGCATATCACCCCCTCCCCAACCCTCTCCCACCCATTGGGAGGGGATTGGCATCTGGCCGTGATTGACCGGGCTATGATTGAATTGTAGAATCGTGTAATCAGGTCGCCTGGCAATGGCTGCGCTCTCTGGCGGAGGTTCTTCGCTGCGCTCAGAATGACAACAGGATGTGTAATCAGGTCGCCCGGCAATGGCTGCGCTCTCTGGCTCCACCATCACAACCAGGCTGCCCCTGCGGGCCTGGCGTCGTGGGCTGACGGCCATCCTCTGGCTGGCCGTTCTACTGGCTGGCGCTAATTTTGCCCATCAGGTGATCGTCCCGGCGGAAAACCAGCTCACGCACGGCTTTGCTGCTTACTACACGGCCTCGCGCCTGCTGCTGGCCGGGCAATTTGACGCCCGCGCGTATGACAACGCCTGGTTTGAGGCGCAGACGCAGGTTGCCATGAACGGCGAAGCCAGCGACATCTACAACGTCAACCCGCCCTCAACCGCCTGGATGATGGTGGGCCTGGCCGCCCTCTCGCCGCACGCAGCCCGCATCGCCTGGACACTGGGCAACCTGGCGCTGATGGTGGCCACGCTCGCCCTGTTGGGTTGGGAATTGGGCCTGGGCGGGATCGGGCTGAGCCTCCTGGCGCTTATCGCACTGGGGTTCACGCCGATCAGCGAGAATTTCAGGCTGGGGCAGGCGTACATCCTGCTTCTGTTTCTGTATACGCTGGCCTTGCGCGGCTTCCTGCGCGGTGAGAACTGGCTGCTGGGCCTGAGCCTGGCGCTGCTGTTGATGCTCAAAAGCGCCGGCTGGCCGCTGCTCCTGCTCCTCCTCCTGCAGCGGCGCTGGCGGGCGCTGGGCTTCACGCTGGCCGGGATCGCGCTCATCCTGGTGGGCGGATTGCCCTGGATCGGGCTGGATAGCTGGCGGGCCTATGTGCTGGCCCTGCCGGACATCGGGCGTGGGCCTTGGACCGCATCTATCTTCTACCAGACGACCAATAGCCTGTGGCAACACCTGTTCCGCTACGATCCCCAATGGAACCCTGGCGCTGTGGCCGACCTGCCTGCGCTGGCCGCTGTCCTGGCGCTGTTGAGCGCGGGGGCGGCGCTGGCCGTCACCATGTGGTGCGCTCGCCGGGACAGGCCCCTTGATCTGGTTTTTGCCGCCTTCGTCACCCTGGCGGTGCTCCTGGCGCCGGTGGGTGAACAGCACCACCATACGGTGCTGCTCCTGCCATTGGCGGTCGTTCTGGCGCGCATCGGGCAGGCCGGCCCCTCCCGGCCCACCATCGCGCAGTGGCTGGAATGGGCTTTAGCCGCCGTGGCGCTGATCCTGCTGGCGAAGTACGTTGATTTGCGCAACGCGGAAACGGTCGGCTGGGGGGCGTTGCTGTCCTACCCGAGGGTCTATGGCACCTGGCTGCTGTGGGCCTGGCTCATGCTCCGGCTCAAAGTTGAGGACAGAGAATGGAGGGCGACGGATAGACAACCGCTGCCCTCCGTCTTCCTGGGCCTGTTCGTGGCGGCGCTGGCGCTGCGCCTGGCCTGCGTTATCACTTATCGGTTTGATGGGCTGTACGGACAGAACGCATTTGAGTATTACAAATATGGCCGCGCACTCTGGGAGGCTAGAGGTCGGGTGCCTTTGCCGGGGCCGGTGTACTGGCCATTGGGTTACCCCTATGCCATGTTGCCCGGCTTTCTGGTGACAGGCATCCGGCCTTTGGGCGGCCAACTGATCAGCCTGCTGGCCGGGGGCGCCGTCGCGCCGCTGACCGCGCTCCTGGCCCGCGATGTCTTGCTGCGCTTCGGGGCAGAGCGGGCCAGCGCCTGGCGGGCCGGCCTGGTCGCCGCCGTACTCACGGCCGTCTGCGGCCAACTCGTGCAATCCAGCATCGTGGTGATGTCCGATGCGCTGGGGGTCTTCTGGGCGGTCCTCAGTGCCTGGGCGCTCGTCCGCGCTGAAGGGGCGCGTCGCCCGGCCTGGCTGGTGCTCTCTGCCTGTGCCCTGGCCGCCGCCACCATGACACGCTGGATCAATGGGCTGCTGATCCTGCCCTGGGCGTGGTATCTATCAGTAGTCAGTAGTCAGATGTCAGTAGTCAGATGTCAGATGTCAGATCGTCTGACGACTGACTACCGGCCACTGGCTACTGCCCTCCGTCCCCTTGCAGTCGCGCTGATCGCCGCTGGCTTGGTCTTTATGCCTCAGGTTGTGCAGAGTGCCGCCACCCCCAACTCATTGGTGGTTGGGCATTCCTGGCTCCAGGTATGGAACCCGGCCAATGCAGTGCAGCGCTCATTTGTCAGTCCGGAGGGTATTTTTAACTACCCCTGGCCGACGGCGCTGTTCTATGCGCGACCGGCATTTCACCCATTCTTCCTGTTTCCGGTCTTCACCCCGGCGTTCTTGATCGGCCTGTGGATCGTCGGGAGGGGGGCGCTCAAGAGGGAGCGGATAGCGGGCGCTGCCCCTCTGCTCATCGGCTGGCCGCTGGTTCAGTATATGTTCCTGGCCGGGATCCCTTATCAGAACTCGCGCTTTGCGCTGGCCTTCGTTCCCCCCATGATGGTGTTGACAGGGATCGGGGCGGATGCGCTATGGGCAGCGGCGAGGCACCGCTGGGGCCGGGCACTCCTCCTGGCGGCAGGCGCTATCGGGGTCGCCGGGATGCTGTTCTGGGGCTGGCGCACGACGCTGGCCTCCCCCCTCCAACTCAAGCAGGCCGACCTGGAGACGGCGCAGTGGGTGCAGGGCCAGGTGCCCGCCGATGCGCGCGTGCTGGCCTTCGGCATCACCGCGACGCTCCAATTCTACACGCCGCTGGAGGTGCGCGAGTTTTTCACTGAGACACCGGAGACGCTGGCCGAGCTTCTGGCCGATGGCCGCCCGACCTATCTCATCCTGAACCTGAACAATGTAGAGACCCAATGGCGGGGCCGCCCACCCCAGATCAACCTGCACTGGCTACGCGAGGGGCCGGGACTGGACAGGATCGGAGAGCGGAATGGGTATATACTATACCAGATTCTCCAGTAATCAGAATGGCAGATAAGCATCGTGGGGGAGATGAGGAGGCGAAGGCGACGTGAAGGTCGCCTGGGTAGTTCCCGGCTTTAGCGCTGACGAGAGCGACTGGTGCATCCCGGCGTTGCTTGACCTGGCGCGCGTATTGGCGCAGCGGGCCGCACTGCACATCTTCAGCCTGCGCTATCCGCATCGGCGGGACGTATACCCTGTCCACGGCGCGACGGTCCACAGCTTTGGCGGTGGGGTGGATAGGGGCTGGCGCACGCTGCGCCTGTGGGGGCAGGCGCTGGCTGCGATTCGGGCGGAGGTGCGGCGTGGGCGCTTTGATGTGTTCCACGCCTTCTGGCTGCAGGATTCGGGGACGGTGGCCACGCTGGCGGCGCTCCTCACGCGCACCCCGGCCATCCTCAGCCTGGGTGGGGCCGAGATGGCCCGCCTGCCCGACATCGGCTATGGCGAGCAGCTCCGCCCGCGCCAGGCCGCGCTCATGCGCTTCAGCCTGCGCCGTGCCGCCTGGGTGACCGGCGGTTCGCGCTACGTGCTTGACCTGACGCGCCCTCACCTGCCGCCTGCGGCCACGACCAAACTCCTCCTCGCCCCCCTGGGCGTGGACACGACGCGGTTTTCGCCCTCCCCCCTCCCCAGGGGGAGAGGCGAGGGGCAAGCTGGCCCCCGCCTGCTCCACGTCGGCTCGCTGCTGCCGGTCAAAGACCAGGCCACGTTGCTTCAGGCGTTGCGGCGCGTCGCGGAGGTGGCGCCGGGCGTGCACCTGACCCTCATCGGCGGTGGGCCGCTGGAAGGCCACCTGCGCGGCCTGTGCCGCGACCTGAATCTGGAAGCGCATGTGACGTTTGTCGGGGCTGTTCCCCATGAGCAGTTGCCAGACTATTACCGCAACGCCGATCTGTTCGTGCTCTCCTCGCGCCACGAGGCCCAGAACATGGCCGCGCTGGAAGCCGCCGCCTGTGGCCTGCCCATTATAGGCACGGCCGTCGGCGTCATCCCCGACCTGGCGCCCGAAGCGGCCTGGGCGGTGCCGGTGGGCGATGCGGCGGGGCTGGCTGACGCGATTGGGACCTTGTGGCGCGACCCGCCGCGCCGGGCGGCGCTGGCCCAGGCGGCTCAGGCCCGCGTCGCCGCCGAATACAGCCTGGAGCGCGCCGCCGACCGCTTTTGGGGGCTGTATCAGGCGGCGCTGCGGCGCCCATCCAGCCGGTAGATGCGCATCGGGCCGCAGGCGGCGTCGTCCACCTGCGATGACTTTCAGGTGGGCCTCGGCATATGCCGGCGCAGGATAAGCCAGCCGATAAGCAGGGCTGCTACCAGTATAGCCCGCTGCCAATCACCTATCGCCCACTGCTGGCCTGAGCGGGGCATCGTGGTGGACGGGATCGGGGCAGCCTATGTCACCTGCTGACCTAAGCCCGCGAGAGCGATTGTGAAGGCCAGGATGAAAGCAAGCGCGCCCAAGAGCAGGGCTGTGCGCAGCTTCATAAAGACGTATTTTCGTGGCTGGGATGTTGGCCAGGCAACCCTGGACTGCTGAAGCCTGGATTCAGCGCAACCCTGGACTGCTGAAGCCAGGCTCCAGC
>FWWM01001507.1_pt1 | contig 69547 bp, 60 predicted proteins | sample 2228351 | NCBI WGS metagenome assembly FWWM01 (sample SAMEA103939774, study PRJEB20133) | metagenome | reverse complement strand
CGCCCTTGAAACAATCAGTTAGGGGCGATGCGAGTATCGATTGCTTGGACATAGCTTATTGTAGACCTAAAGTTGGTATTATTCAGGAATACCGACTTCTCCGTTCACGAATCACGGGGCGTTGTGAGTTGAACTCAACCAGCTTTTCCCAGTTGATTTCGCCATTATCATGACAAAAGTCGCGTGAAAATGCCTGAGTGAATGAATTGACAATTGCTGCGTAGACTTTATGAAATGCTTCATTTTTCTCTCTCGCCTCAAAACCCAATGGCTCGATAATCTGCGTGTAGAGTTCCTCTTCGCCATCCGAGATAAATGACCAGAACGCCTGTCCGCATAACTTGAGATAGTCGCCTTTGTCTGGCACAGGCTCCTGGCCGTAGCAGCAGCCATTGATGGCAACAACGGTAATATCCGGTATCTGCGCTTGAATCGCAGTTGCTGCGACCTTAAAGTTTTCGCGCATCTTGCGAATCTGATCGGCATTTCCCCAGGCCGGACCTGATTTGATGGAGACGATGTAGTGCGTTGCTTCTCGCTGGAATTCGAGATCGATGCTTGGAAACTGCGATTTTCTTCCCCCAAAGGTTCGCTTGCAAACATAAAGCGCAAGGCCTTCCAGAAATTCACCAAACAACGTCTCTTCCTGTGACGAGAGATGCGCGTCGAGGAGGGAACGAATGAGTTCGGAAGCTATCAGAAGGTTTTTCGCTCGAAATAGATACGGGTTTTTCCGCTTAAGAATTTGCTCCAGTTTAAGTGATCGCAAACTTTCCAGCCTTTTCTCGTGAAAGGCGCCGATATGTGCCCTGACATAGTTTCTGATGTCAGCTATCAGACTGTTCGATGTCATAAAAGGCGTGGCAACTCCCTGGCAAGCTCTTCTTCAGCCAGGGCAAAATATTCAGGCAACAGTTCGATCCCGATTCCGTTGCGATTCAGTCGGCGCGCGACCTTGATCGTGGTGCCGGAACCCATAAACGGATCGAGCACGACATCGCCTTCGCGGGTGAAGAGTTTGATGAACCATTCTGGCAATGCTTCAGGGAACACTGCGCTGTGGCGGCGATTTTTCGTTTCCGTCGCCAGATGCAGCACGTTGGTTGGATAAACCTTTTCGCGATAGAGCCAGTTGGCAACTCGTTTGCCGAAGCCGCTGCCAACACGCGAGTTGTCGCGGACGTGATCGGTCGGACTGAGGTGTTTCAGCCGTTTCTCAGCCCAATCACCCATTGGCACCATGACCTCTTCTTGAAACATCTTGAACCGTCGGCTCTTATTGAATTGAAGCAGGCGTTCCCAGGCATCGCGAAAGCGATTCGGCCATTTGCCAGGATAGCAATTCTTTTTGTGCCAGATAAACTCCTCTGTCCACAGCCATCCCTGCCGGCGCAGCGCCAGAATCAGCTCAATCACGTAGGTGTGGCGTTCGCCATTCTCGGCTTTTTCTTTGATGTTGAGGATGAAGGTGCCGTCTGGTTTCAAGACGCGAAGCAGTTCCTGACCGATGGGCAAGAACCACTCCACGTATTCTTCAGGAGCAATACCGCCATAGGTGTGTTTGCGCCGATCGGCATACGGTGGCGAGGTGAAGATCAAATCCACCGACTCTGCGGGCAATTCTTTCAATACGTCGCGGCAGTCACCGAGGATGAGCCAGGGATACTGCGGTTGCTGCATACGTTGAAGCATCACTTTCTGATGAATAGAACATCTTTTTCAGATTGTAGCCCTCTCCCCCTACCCCGTCAAGCCTCGATCACGCGCGTCGCCGCGCGTCGCAGCCGGTCACGCAGGGCGCGTCCCAATCCGGCTTCGTCGAGGTCGCGAGCAAACATGCGGTCAGGTTGCCGTTCGTCGAGGGCGCGCAGCGCGGCGTAGAGCCGCTGGCTCATGAGCGCCGGATCGCTGGCCGGGCCGAGCGCTTCGCTTTCAAGCGGCAGATCGCGCAGCGCGGCAAGGTCTTCATCGGGCAGGAGCACGCCGACCCGCAACCCGGCAGCCAGCGCGGCGCTGGCTTCGTGGCGAATGCGGGCCAGCACGGCGGCAGGTGGACCACAGATGAGCCATAGTTCGTGATCGGGCGCGTAATGGCGGTCGAGCAGGCCGGGTGAGGCAAGACCGCGCTGTTCTTCGGTAGTGGGCCGCGCGCGCACCTGCACCGGGCCGATGACTGCCGTGAGCGCTTCGAGACTGATGCCGCCCGGTCGCAGCAGGGTGGGCGGGCTGCTGGTGCAGTCGAGCACGGTCGATTCGATGCCGATTGGCGTCGCGCCGCCATCGATGACGGCAGCGATCCGACCGTCGAGGTCGGCGAGCACGTGATCGGCGGTTGTGGGGCTGGTGTGGCCGAACCGGTTGGCGCTGGGCGCGGCGATGGGCGCTCCGGCGGCAACCAGCAACTGATGGGCGACCGGGTGGGCCGGCACGCGCGCGGCCACGGTATCGCGGCCTGCGGTGACACTGAGCGGCACGCGCGGGTGGCGCGGCACGATGAGGGTGAGCGGGCCGGGCCAGAACGCAGCGGCCAGTTGCGCCGCTACCGGCGGGATTGCCGTGGTGATCAGCGGCAGGTCGGCGGCAGCGGCCAGATGCACGATCAGCGGATCGGCGGCGGGGCGCCCTTTGGCGGCGAAGATGGCCGCCACCGCTCGCTCATCGAAAGCGTGCCCTCCCAGACCGTAGACGGTCTCGGTGGGAAAAGCGACCAGTTCGCCGCGCCGCAGCAGATCGGCGGCCAGCGCGATGGAGGCGGGTGAGGTGTCAAGGCGCTGAGTGTTCATCAGCCTGTATTCTTCAATCCGGCGGCGATGCCGTTGATCGACATCAACAGCGCCGGTTCGATCTCGACCTGCTCTTCGGGAGAGGCCGCGCGCAGGCGGCGCAGCAGCTCGATCTGCACATAGCTTAGCGGATCGATGTATGGGTTGCGCTGGCGAATTGCGCGCTGGAGCACCGGTTGATGGGCGAGCAGATCATTGAGTTCGGTGATCTGACAAATCATGCGCTGGGTGCGCCGAAACTCGGCCTCGATCTGCTGAAAGATGCGCTCGGCCAGCGCCTGATTGGGCACCAGTTCGGCGTAGCGACGGGCAATGCCCAGATCGGCCTTCAGCATGATCATCTGGGCGTTGTCGAGCAGCGTTGTGAAGAAGGGCCAGTGCCGGTACATGGCGCGCAAAAGATCGAGATGGTGGGAATGGGTTTCAGCGAATGACTCGAGCGCGCTGCCCAGCCCAAACCAGCCGGGAATGGTATGCCGACTCTGCATCCAGCTAAAGACCCACGGAATGGCGCGCAGATCTTCAATCCGGTCGCTCTTGCGCCGCGATACCGGTCGCGAACCGATGCGCAGACGGCTGAATTCAGCCACCGGCGTGGCATTGCGAAAATAGGTAAGAAACTCCGGATCTTCATACACCAGCCGGCGATAGACCGTTCTGGCCGTGATCGCCATCGCTTCCATCGCGTCTAACCATTCCGGTTCGGGATGGCGGGCCATGCCGGGAAAACCGGCCCGCAACACGGCATTGACCACCTGTTCGAGATGACGGTGCGCCGTGCGCGGATCGAGATAGCGATCAGAGATCATCTCGCCCTGGTCGGTTACCTTGATCTGCCCGTGCAGGGTGCCGGGCGGCTGAGCCAGAATGGCCTGTCCGGCTGGGCCGCCGCCGCGTCCTACTGCGCCGCCGCGCCCGTGGAAGAGTCGCAGACGAACGCCGTGGCGTTCGGTGACTGCGGTCAGGGCGACCTGCGCTTTGTACAACGACCAGTTGGCGGCCACAAAGCCGCCCTCTTTATTGCTGTCGGAATAGCCGAGCATAACCTCTTGCAGATTGTCGCGGAGCGCCAGATGTTCGCGATAGACCGGCAATTGCAAGAGTTCATCGAGGAGAGTCGGCGCGCGTTGCAGGTCGTCGCCGGTCTCGAACAGCGGCACAATATTCAACTGGCTCCACTGGCCGGGCTGGTACAGGCCGGCGTCGCGGCAGAAGAGCAAGACGGCCAATAGATCGCTTACCTGACTGGTGGTTGAAATGATGTAGGTCTGGAAGATTTCGGGATCGAGCTGCTCGCTGATCGCCGCCATGATGCGAAACGTCTGGATTGTCTCGGCGGTAGCCGGGCTAAACTGGCTGAGGCGGCTGGGGGTAAGCGGGCGAGGACGCCGAATCTCGACGCTGAGCACTGCCGCCCGCTCGGCTTCGTCGAGCGCCTCGTAGTTGGACACAACGCCGGCGGCAGCCAGGATCTCGGTCAGCGCCGCAGTGTGCCGACTGGCGTGCTGTCGCACATCAAGGGTGGCGGTGTGCAGGCGACAAATCGCAACATTCGCGCGCGCGTCACGCAGCAGGCCGTCAGCGATCAGCGCGCCGCCATGGTTGCGCAGGCTGGCATCGATCAGGTCGAGATCGGCCAGCAGCTCCTGACTATGGTAGTAGATGGTGGGCTGGCGCGACGGCGGCGGATCGGCGCCCCATTGCGGCGTATAGTTCAGCGTATACTCCAGCGTGTGTTGCAGACGAGCCTGGATGAAGTGACATAATTGCCGGTATGGTTCGCTGCGGTAATGGGGGTTGAGGGTCGCTGCCGCAGCAGGCATCAACTCGCGGTAGGCTGCGATGCGGTCGATGATGGCATCATCGACTTTCACCTGCTGCACCGACTGGCTCAGATCGGTAATCAGCCGGTCAACGCATCCAATCAGATAACGCAGCATTGCGCTCCGCATCAGGCGCACCGTCTCGACCGTTACTTCCGGGGTCACATAGGGATTGCCGTCGCGATCGCCTCCCATCCAGCTTCCGAAGCGCAGGAAGGGCGGCAATTGCCACTGATGATCGGGATAGGCCTGCTCAAGCGCCGCCGCCATCTCGCGGTAGATCTGGGGCAAGAGATCCCAGAGCACCGTCTGGAAATAGAAGAGACCATTCTCAACCTCATCAAGCACCGATGGCCGCCGGTTGCGGACATCGTCGCTCTGCCAGAGACCGACAATCTCGCGTTCGATCCGGGTGATCGCCGCCTGACGGTCGGCGGGCAAGAGCAGGCGTTCGCCGAAGGTCAGGTCGACCAGGGTATCAAAGATCCGGCGCAGTTTAATCAAAATCGTGCGCCGGCGCGACTCGGTCGGGTGAGCCGTCAGCACCGGCATGATCAAAGCGTGATTGAGCCATGCCTGAATGGCGCTGGCCGTCACGCCGTGACGTTTCAGCAGCTCGATCGCATCGGCAATACTCTCTGGTCGCGGCGCCGGCGCATTGCGAATGTCACGCGCGCGCAGAGCGCGGAGCCGTTCAACGCCTTCGGCCAGATTGACCAGCCCGAAGTAGAGGGTAAAGGCCTTGACCAGACTGTTCAACTCGGGCAGGTTGAGATGAGCGATCAACTCTTGCGGGTTGATCTGCTGCGCGGTGCTGCGCGCTTCCTTGGCGACGCGCCGCACCTGCTCAACCAGCGCAAACGTCTCTGGGCCTTGCTGAGACGTAATGACGCGCCCCAACGCATCGCCAAGCACGCGGATATTGGCCGACAAGAGGTCATGATCAGGTGAAGGTGTTCGTCCGCTCATACCACTGCTCCCTGGCCTGACTGCCGCAGCGCCGATAGTCGGCGCAATTACTCGCCGCCTTCGGCAACCAGATCCTCAAGGTGAGCCACATCATTCATTCGGAGAAGCCGCCAGCCACTTCGCCCGCGGACGATTTCGCTCAACGAGCCATTGTCGAGCCACATTTTGCCAAAATGGCGCAGATCGAGACCGATGATATGGCAGAAGAGGGCGCGGATCGAGCCGCCGTGGGAGACGACAATGATCGTCTCGCCAGGACGGTGACCGGCCTCGATCTGGTGAAACGCGCGCACGACGCGCTCTTGCAGTTGCGCATAGCTTTCGCCGCCGAGGCGCACCGTGCCCGCCGGATCGCGTTCATACTCGCGCATGTGCTCTGGGAAGCGTTGGTACAACTCGTCGGGCGTCAGCCCTTCCCACAAACCGACATCGATTTCGCGCCATGCGGCCATCGGAACGGGGGAAAGGCCCAGATGAGCGCCGATCACCTCTGCCGTTTGCCATGCGCGGGGCAGATCGCTGCTGTACAGCGCAACCGCGCCGCTGCGTTCCAGACGACGAGCAGCGCGCCGGGCCTGCTCATGGCCACGCTCATTGAGCGGCACCGGCGCGTGTCCCTGATATCGGAGTGTTCGATTCCACGGCGTCTCGCCGTGTCGCACAAGGATGAGTCGCATAGCAGTGAGAGAGCAGGCGACGCAGACGCCGTTGTCAGTCGCTTAGCGCACAATTTCGCGGCTGATCACAAGCCGTTGAATCTCGCTGGTTCCTTCGTAGATCTCGGTAATCTTGGCATCGCGGAAGAAGCGCTCGACCGGGTATTCTTTCGAGTACCCGTTTGAGCCGTGCAGTTGCACCGCTTTGGTGGCTACCCACATCGCCGTTTCTGAGGCGAAGAGTTTAGCCATCGAGGCATCTTTGATATAGTCGAGACCCTGATCCTTTCGCCAGGCCGCCTCGTAGGTGAGCAGGCGGGCCGCTTTGATCCGGGTAGCCATATCGGCGAGAGTGAAGCCGACGGCCTGGAACTCGTGAATCGGCTTGCCGAACTGCTCGCGCACCTTGCTGTATTCCAGCGCCGCCTCATACGCGCCTTGCGCGATGCCGAGGGCCTGCGCCGCGATGCCGATGCGACCGGCATTGAGAATGGTCATAGCAATCTTAAAGCCCTGCCCCTCTTCGCCGAGACGACGCCAGGCCGGCAGCCGGTAATCGTCGTAGGCCATCTGGCAACTGTGGGCGCTGCGAATGCCCAGCTTGTTCTCGACCTTGACCACCCGGCAGCCGGGGGCGTGGGTATCAACCAGGAAGGCGGTAATGCCTTTCACCCCCTTGCTGGGATCGGTCATCGCCATCAGAATGATGGTATCGGCGTGATCACCGTTGGTGACCCAGTTTTTGACCCCGTTGATAATATAGTAATCGCCGTCGCGCACAGCTCTGGTGCGCTGCGCCGCCGCATCAGACCCGGCCCCCGGTTCACTGAGCGAGAAAGCGCCGAGCATGCGTCCACTGGCCAGCGGGGTGAGCAGTTCGCGCTTCTGCTCTTCGGTGCCGAATTTCTCGATCCCGTAGCAGACCAGCGAATTGTTCACCGAGGCGATCACGCCCAGCGAGGCATCGACCCGCGATAGCTCCTCGATTACGATCGCATACGAAACGTAATCCAGCCCGGCGCCGCCGTATTCTTCGCTGACCGCGACTCCCATCAGGCCGAGTTCACCCATCTTGCGCACCAGATCGGCGGGCCAGATCGCGTGCTCATCGCGTTCAGCGACGGTTGGTTTGGCCTCTTTTTCGACGAACTGGCGCACCATATCGCGGAGCATCTGCTGATCTTCGCTAAGCTGGAAATCCATGATCGCCTCCTGTTGTTCACCCGCTTGAGCCGATTCTGTTCTCATTCTACGCGAGCATTCGTTCTCAGGCAAGCGCGCTGATCAGAGCGCGCAACAGCTCGCTTACCTGATCCGGCGCCTCAAGCATCGGCATGTGCCCGACTCCGCTCAGAAGCTGGTGAGGAACGCCCAGACCTGCGGCCAGCTCAGCGCCAAGTTTGGGCGGCGTCAGCCGATCGTCGCTGCCGGTGATTACCACTGCCGGGCAGCGAATGGCCGAGAGATGCGGGCGCAGGTCGAAGCCGTCACAGGCGCGCAGATCGGCCAGCAGCACCGTCGGATCGAGCGTAGCATATTCAGCCAGCGCCTCGGCGCGCAATCTGGGATCGGCAGCGGGACTGAAGAGCCACTCGACCAGCGTGGTGATGGCTTCGTGGCGCGCCGTCTCATCACCGGCCAGCCCGCTCAGTAATGCCGGAGCGACGCGCAGTCGAGCCGCGCTGCCAATCAGACCCAATCCAGCCACGATCTGAGGCGCGTGGACGGCAAGATGCAGGGCAATTGCGCCGCCCATCGAATGGCCGACGATAATCGCCGGGGGCAGGGTCAGCGCGGTATGGAGCGCGATCACGGTTTGGGCGTAGCCGGCAATCGACGCCGGGCCGCCGGTGGGCGAACGACCGTGTCCGGGCAGATCGAGCGCGCACACCCGCGCACCCGCGGCCAGCGGTTCAAGCAGCAAGCCCCAATGGCGGGCGCTGCCGCCGGCACCGTGAATACAGATCAGCGGCGGGCCACTATCGCCCCGCCGCATCACAAACAGGTGACCGATTGAGGTGGCAACAAGCGGCATCAGCCCAGAATCTCGTCAATCGCGGCAGCCAGAGCAAAATCTTTGGCCGTCAACCCGCCGGCATCGTGCGTGGTGAGCGCGATCCGCACCCGGTTGTAGCGGATGTCGATGTCGGGGTGGTGGCCGGCAGCCTCGGCCAGAAAGGCGACGTGGGTGACGAAGGCAATTGCCGCCGGGAAGTTCGCCAGGCGGAAGGTGCGGACGATCTCGTTATTCTCAAGGCTCCAGTCGGGACGTTGAGCCAGATGGTCGGCAATCTCGGCTTCACTCAGACGAGCCATAACAGTAAACGCTCCTTACTATGTTCAGGCGACGAACCCGCGCGATACGTTTGTATGATACCACAGCCTGTGCCAGCGCGGGCGAGAGGCGCTGGGCTGCCGCATCCCCATTTCTCGCCCGCAGCGCATGGGCAACCTCAGGTGGAAGAGGCCGTGGTACAATACCGGCGTCGCGGTTGAACGAAAAAATGAACGTTCCAGGTGGAGATTGCCGGGCAGACTGGTTGCGCGGTAGATTGTTGCTGCAAGTAAGGAGTTTGCATGGTAGCGGGCACAGCCACGATCGATAATCGGCAGGAGCAGATCGGCTGGTATTTCTACGACTGGGCGAATTCGGCGTTTTCCACTACGGTGGTGACAGTATTTCTCGGCCCGTATTTGACCTCGATTGCGCGAAATGCGGCGGACGCGAATGGCTTTGTCTACCCATTAGGGATTCCGGTAGCGGCGGGATCATTCTTCCCCTACGTGGTTTCGCTTTCGGTATTATTGCAGGTCTTCTTTCTGCCCATTCTCGGCGCCATTGCCGACTACTCGAATGCGCGCAAGCAGATGCTGGCGATCTTCGCCTATATCGGCGCCTTTGCCACCATGGGCCTCTACTTTCTCGATGGCAGCAACTACTTGCTGGGCGGGATTCTCTTCCTCATCGCCAATCTGACCTTCGGCGCCTCGATTGTCTTCTACAATGCCTTTTTGCCTGACATTGCCAGTCCTGATCGGCGCGATGCCGTGTCGTCGCAGGGATGGGCGCTTGGCTATCTCGGCGGCGGACTGTTGCTGGCGGCCAATTTGGTCTTCTTCCTCAATGCCGAGTCCTTTGGCGTCGAGAGCAGTATGGCTGTGCGAATCAGCCTGGCCTCGGCAGGCATGTGGTGGGCGATCTTTACCCTGATTCCGATGTTTACCCTGCGAAATCGAGGCGCAGTGCGCCGATTGCCTCCCGGCGAGCGCTATCTGACGGTTGGGTTTCGCCAGCTTGCCCACACTTTCCGTCAGATGCGCGGGTATCCGCAAACGCTGCTCTTCCTGGCGGCGTACCTGCTCTACAACGACGGCATCCAGGCCGTGATCGCGCTGGCAGCGCAGTTTGGCGCCGAAGAGCTGGGGATTGGCGAGACGACCCGGATCGCCACGATCTTGATGGTGCAATTCGTGGCTTTTGGAGGCGCGCTGATCTTTGGCGCACTGGCGACGCGGTTCGGATCGAAACGGGTGTTGCTGGGCAGTCTGGTGATCTGGACGCTGGTTGTCAGTTATGCGTACTTTATGCCGGCCAACAACGATGCGCAGTTTATTGCGCTGGGCGCCGCGATTGCGCTGGTGCTGGGCGGCAGTCAGGCGATCAGCCGCTCGCTCTTCTCGCTGATGATCCCTGATGGGCAGGAAGCCGAATACTTCAGCCTGTACGAAGTGGGTGAGCGAGGCACGAGCTGGCTGGCGCCGTTATTGTTCGGGATTGCTTACCAGCTTACCAGCAGTTACCGGATTGCGATTGTCTCGCTGATCATCTTCTTCGTGAGCGGGTTTATTCTGTTGCTCTTTGTGAATGTGCGTCGCGCAGCCGAGGAAGCTGGCAATCAGGCGCCGGCGCACGTGTAGCGCAGCGCCTGCCGGGAGCGGGATGCGTGTCGTAAGCGTGATCGATGCGCCTGAGGAGAACATTGCCACGCCACGCTGCGATAAGGGGCAGAAGAAGGGGGGGCGCGCGTCCGCAACAATGCCCGGCGAGCGCGGGAGGGCGGGCGGCGCGGCAGATCGACACACAAAAAGAGGGGATTGCCACGCCGCGCTGGACGCGATGCGCAATGACGGGGGGGGCTGCCTGACTCTACCTTCGGCGTAGCGGCTGGGTTGGCCGACGACGGCGGCCACTCTGCCCGCGCTGCACCATGATGCGCCAGGCTTCATCGGGATCGATGCCATCACGCAGGCGCTGATCGCTGACCCGGTTGGCCTGACGGTCGTTGAGTTCGGCGATCTCACGCAGGATGATCTCGTCTTCTGGCGAAATGTTCACCTGTTCGCGCCAGTAGCGCCAGGCAGCAATGCCGATTGCGCCGAGAAGCGCAGTGACTGCCAGCGCAATCAGGATACCGCCAATTTGCTCCATTGCACACCTCTCACGCCTGTTCCGCCATCACCTGCCTGATTATCGTCAGAAGCTGATGGCGGCTAAAGGGCTTACTCAGCACGGTATACGGAGGATGTGAGCCGTCGCTCAGCATGCGCTGAACATACCCCGACATGAGCACAATACGGAGATGGGGAAAGATTGTTTGCAGCCGGTTCGCCAGGGTAATCCCATCAGTCTGGGGAAGGATGATATCGGTGATCAGGATGTGCAGGGTCGTTTCAGGCTGCTGAGCGTAGTTGAGCGCTTCATCAGCATTGGCAGCTTCAATCACAGTGTAGCCATGCTCGCGGAGGATGCGAGCAGTGAGCTTACGCACCTGAGCGTCATCTTCGACCAGTAGAATCGTCTCATTGCCCGCCGCCTGCTCACAGTCGATGACATGAGTCTCTTCATTGGTTGGCGATGGTTTCCCACTCACTGCGGGCAAGGCAACCGTAAAGCAACTACCCATGCCCGGCTGACTTTCCACGGTCATAAACCCGCCGTGCTGGCTCACAATCCCGTTGCAGATCGCCAGACCCAGCCCACTGCCCTTGCCGATTGGCTTGGTGGTAAAGTATGGCTCAAACAGATGCGGTTTAATGGCTTCGTCAATGCCGGTGCCGGTGTCACAGACCGATAATACGACATACCTGTCGGTCTGGGGTTGGCTCAGCAACGGAATATCGGCGGGCGGAATGACTGCGGTGGTCGTGCGGATGGTAATCTGGCCGCCATCGGGCATGGCATCACGGGCATTCACGATCAGGTTGATCAAGACCTGCTCAAACTGGTGAGGATCAATCGAAACCTGATCAAGCTCGTCGGCGAGTTCGAGGCGCAGCGTAATCTTCGCTCCCAGCAGTCGCTCCATCATCGTTACGACGCCGGTAATGTGGCGATTGATGTTGATCACCTTTGGTTGACCGGGCTGACGGCGCGCAAAGGTCAGCAACTGACGCACCAGTTCAGTGGCGCGCGCAGTGCTCTGGCGGATTGCCTCAAGTTCGGCATAAGCGGGATGCGTCGGTTCAATATCGAGCAGCGCGATCTCTACATTGCCGGTGATCACGGTCAGCAGATTGTTAAAATCGTGGGCAATCCCGCCGGCCAACTGCCCGATCGCCTCCATCTTCTGGGCCTGAAGAAGCTGGGTCTGGAGCTTCGCCTGTTGCTGTTCGGCCTGTTTGCGTTCGGCGATTTCACGCTGCGCCGCCGCGTAGAGACTGGCATTATCGAGCACCATCGCCGCGAGCTGGCTCATCAGCAATCCGTACTGAATCTCAGTGTGCTCGAAAGCCGGAGCGTGGTAGGGGCGCGCAATACCGATCACGCCAACGCTGCGATCGCCGATCACGATGGGCAGCACCATAGTCGGCCCAAACTGCAATGCAGCATATTCAGGCGTATGTTCCGGCCATTCGGTATAGTTGTCCACTAATGCCGGCTGGCGACTCTGGAATGCGCGCCATGAGAGCGGGGCGCGCTCCGGCGTTTCGCGGCGCTGCATGTGGCCGGGCAGAGGGGGCGAGCAGGCGCGCACGTCTAGCGTCTGCTCACTTTCATTCCATAGCAGCAATTCAACATACGCGGCAGTAAACAATTGATGGGCGCTATCAGTGATCGCCTTCAGCAGATCGTCTATCTCGCGCCGATTGAGCCAGTCGAGCGTGAGTTGGTGGAGCGCAGCCAGTTGATCGCGCTGTCGCCGCATGTGTTCCTCGGCGCGGCGAATGCCGGTGATGTCCACATCCATGCAGACGATATCGCTCACCTTACCCTGGGCAAAGAGCGGGAACATAGACGAGTAGATCCAGCGCACTTCGCCGGTCTTGGTTCGGGCGCGCCACTCGCGCGGCGGCAGCGCCTGCCCGCTCTGCCAGATTTGCTCGATGTGCTGCTCGAAGACGCATGCCTCTTCCCCGCTCAGGATGAGGTCTTGCAGGCGGCGACCGCATGCCTCGGCAGCGGTATAACCATAAAATGTCTCACAGACTCGATTCCAGGCCAGAATCACGCCCTGCCGATCAAAGCGCTGAATGGCTACCAGCGGGGTATGTTCGACCATCGAGGTAAACCGATCCAGCGCCTCACGCAGTTGTTGTTCACTGCGTTTGCGCTCGGTAATCTCGCGAAAGACCAGCATGCGCCCGCCGATTTCGCCGCGCCGATCGCGCAGCAGATCGATTGTAATATCGAAGAAACGATCGGGATGATGCGGGCAACTCAGTTCAATCCGTGCCGACTCTTCGCGCTGACACGCATACAGAAGATCGGGCCAGTTGAGCGTCTCGGTGAGCAAATGGTTGATCTGCGGCGCAAATAGCCGTTGCGCCGCCGGGTTGAAATCGACAACTCGACCCTCTCTGTCAACCACCAGCATGGCATCGGCCATCGCCTCTATCAGCCGATTGCGGGCAATCGGCGCCAGGCGCAGGAATTGGTGCCGGTACAGGCCATTCATAATAAACGGCGCCGAGAAGAGAAAGACGACCGGCGTGAGATCGACGCCCAGATTGGTGATCTGGCTCAGGTACCACCAGTTCGAGATGAATGGCAGGCTCAGGCCGATCCCTAACACGATAGCCTGACGCCGAAACAGGGGCGAGGAGTGCCAGAATGCGCCGAAGATCAACGCCAGACCGACGGTCAAGCACAGGTACGAGTAAGCAATGTGCAGCCAGAACCACTGACCAGGCGCCACTTCGAGCTGCGGCAAGGGGCCTGCGCTGAGCCGCAGCTCACGAAAGAAGAGGCCGTGCCACTGATTGGTGAGCGCGACGATCAGGGTGAGCAATGGCATCAGCAGAATAAGCAGACGGGCGCGCGAGCGGCTCCAGGGCGGGAGATCAAGATAAGCGATGGCGAACAGCAGCCAGAGCGGCGGGAGCGCCACAATGCCAAACTGCTGAAACATGCGCCAGAACACTTTGGCTTCGAGGGCTGACACGGCCAGCTCGACCGCATCACCGGTCGCCCATATGGCAAGCGCAATCAAGATAGCGATGAACTCATAGCCGCCTGGATTGGCGCGGCGCGGCCAGAGATGAATCGCGACGCGTAGCGCGATGATACTGACAGCGATCAACAGAATGATGACGATCGGTATCGCCCACATTGCTCTGGCCTCCTGGCGCGTCGAGGGTAGTAAACATGATGACCAATGGCATGACGCGCTCCTTCGCGCATCTATATTGTAGCCGCAAACGACTTGCTCAGGATCGCCATCTTGACAGGAAAGAGGTAACGACAGATAATACGGATTATTCCCGGTTAGCTCAAGGCAGCAGCAGATGTGCGCCTGGAGGCGCTGCGCATGGAGGCGCGTATGGCTCCGATCTGGAGTTTGCGAGAGTTTTTGATGCGGAAACGGCAGGCGCTGGCCGCCTTTCGCGCCCGGCTGCGCGAACAGCCGCCTCCGCCGACGCCGTTGCGGGCAACCGTCACTGTGGCTGCCGGCACCGGTCTGCGGCCAGTGCGAGTGCGGGATCATACGGTGGTCAGCGATTCAGGGCCGGCGCTGGGCGGGTACGATTTAGGGCCAAACGCGCCCGAATTGTTGCTGGCGGCAATGGCCAGTTGTATCGCGCATTCGGCGCTGGCGATTGCCGCCGATCGCGAGCTGGCGCTTGATGATCTGCAAGTCGAGGTGAGCGGTCAGATCGACTATCGCGGCGCGATGGGGGTGAGCGCCGAAGCGCCGATCGCGCCAACCGATTTGCGTTACACCCTGCGCTACCGCGGTGAGGTCAGCGAGAGCGACATGGCAGCTTTGCAGGCCGATCTGGAACGTCTGTGTCCGGTGCTGCTGGCGGTATTGCAACCGCAACCGTTGCGCGGCCAGGTCGAGCGGTTGGCGGAGCGTACATAATTTGGATTCGCCTGATTGTGAGGAGTTCGCCTATGTGCCCACCACGCTTCATCGACTCGCTTCAGTCGCCTGAGATCAGTCGTCGCAGCCTGCTCAAGTTTGGTCTGGGCGCGGCGGTTGCGGCGCTGGCGGCGCCGATAGCCGCTGAAGCTGCGCCAGCCACCCGGGCCAGCTTCAACAACGTCGCCGATCTGACCCATCTGCTCGGCACCCAGTTTCCGCTCTTCCCCGGCGCAGCGCCGTTCCAGATCACTCCTGTGGTCTCGCACGAGCGCGATGGCTATTACGGCAGTATTCTCAACTACTGGGAGCATTCGGGCACGCACATGGATGCGCCGGTGCATTTTGCGCCGAACGGTCTGTTTGTTGATCAAATCCCCGCGCGGTCGCTGGTCGTGCCGGCAGTGGTGATCAATATCACCGAGCGGGCCAGGCGCGATCCCGATACGGTGGTGACGCCCGACGATATTCGGGCCTGGGAGCGACGCTACGGGCGCATTCCGAACAACGCTGCGGTGCTGATGGCCAGCGGTTGGGGCGCGCGCGCTCATTCTGTTGAACTCTTTCGCAATACCGACTCAAGCGGGGTGATGCATTTCCCCGGTTTCGGCAAGGATGCAATCGACTTCCTGCTCACCGAACGCAGTATCAGCGGGATCGGCGTCGATACGCTCAGTCTCGATCATGGCCCCTCGACAACCTTTGCCGTGCATTTTACGCTGTTGCCGACCAATCGCTGGGGGCTGGAGAATCTGGCCAATCTCGAGTCAATTCCGCCGAGTGGAGCGACGCTGGTAGTCGGCGCGCCGAAGATTGCCGCCGGTTCGGGCGGGCCAAGCCGCGTGTTCGCGCTGTGGTGATGGCAGGTTGATCGGATCGCGCGGATGGGTGAGGGCGCTCGCTGCGGGCGCCCTTCATCGTTGCTCCTGGTGAGGAAAGCATATCCTTGCGCTAAATGACTCCTCTGGCGCGCAGGTCGGCGATCTGCTCGTCGGTATACCCTAGCCGATCGCGCAGCACCGCTGCGGTATCGGCGCCCAGCAACGGCGGCGCGGCGCGAATCGTTGCCGGAGTGGCGCTCAGCTTGGGCGCCGGGCCAACCATCGGCAGATCGGCGATATGTTGCACCATGGCGCGGGCCTGGGCTTGCGGGCTGCGCAATGCAGTTGGGATGTCGTTGACCGGAGCGCAGGGCACCTGCGCGGCGCGCAGGCGCTCGATCCAGACAGCGACTGGCTCACGAGCGATGATCTTAGCGATCGCAGTCACCAGCGTGGCCCGGTTGGCAACCCGGGCGGGATTGGTGGCAAACCGTTCGTCCGTAATCCACTCCGGACGCTCAAGGACAGCGCAGAAGCGGGCAAATTGTCGATCGTTGCCTACAGCAACCATCACGTAGCCGTCACTCGCGGCGAAGGGCTGGTACGGCACAATCGTGGCATGGGCGTTGCCATGACGACGCGGCGGCTGACCGGAAATCAGATAGGCGGAAGCGACATTGGCCAGCCAGCTCAGTTGCACATCGAGGAGGGCCAGATCGATATACTGGCCTTCACCGCTCTGTTCTCGGTAGTGCACCGCTGCCAGAATGCTGGTCGCCGCATACAGACCAGTCGTAATATCGGCCACGGCGACGCCGGTCTTGAGCGGTGGCCCGGACGGCTCGCCGGTGATGCTCATCAGCCCGCCTTCGGCCTGAATCACCGTATCGTAACCGGGGCGTTGCGCGTCGGGACCGTATTGACCATATCCGGTGATGCTACAGTAGATCAGGCGCGGGTTGCGCGGGCGGAGATCGTCATAACTCAAGCCAAGCGCCGCCATCGTGCCCGGAATGAAGTTCTCGACCAGCACATCAGCCTGGCTGGCCAGCTCGCGGATGATGGCCTGTCCGTCAGGGTGCTTGAGATTGACCGTGATGCTCTGTTTGTTGCGATTAACCGCAATGAAATAGGCGCTAAGACCGTTAGCGGCGAAGGGTGGACCCCACTGGCGCGTTTCATCACCCTGGCCCGGCTGTTCAACTTTGATCACCTGCGCGCCCAGATCGGCGAGCACCATGGTGGCATACGGGCCGGCCAATACCCGGCTCAGGTCGAGAATCAACAGATCGGCGAGCGCGGCAGACATCAGCGGATTCCTTTCGACGGTATTGCGCATAGCAAGAGCGCCACGTATGATACCATTCTTCCGCACCGGGCAGACGATTACCGTTCAGCAATTAAGGAGATGGTCATGACCGAACGGATCGGTTTTATCGGATTGGGCATCATGGGGCGCGGAATGGCGGCCAATATTCTGCGGGCCGGCTTTCCGCTCACGGTCTGGAATCGCACACCGGGTCGCGCCGACGAGCTGGTTGCCGCTGGCGCCCAATTGGCCGAGTCGCCGGCTGATCTGGCGGCGCGCAGCGACATCGTGATCAGTTGTGTCAGTGATACGCCTGATGTGGAAGCTGTGCTCCTTGGTCCGCGGGGAGCAGTCGAGGGAGCGCGCGCCGGCATGATGATGATCGACATGAGCACAATCAGCCCGCAGGGCGCGCAACAGATTGCTGCCCGGCTGGGCGAGCGCGGCATTGGCTTTCTCGACGCGCCGGTCAGTGGCGGAAGCGAAGGCGCAGCGCGGGGCACGCTGAGCATCATGGTGGGCGGCCCTGCCGATCTGTTAGAGCGGGCGATGCCGGTGTTGCAGGCGATGGGCAAGACGATCACGCACGTTGGCGATCATGGCGCCGGACAAACCGTGAAACTGGTTAATCAGATTCTGGTGGTTGGCACAATGCTGGCAATCAGTGAGGCGCTGGTGTTTGCCCAGGCCAGCGGGGTTGATCTCGAAAAGACGCTGGCGGCGGTGAGCGGCGGCGCGGCTGGCAGTTGGATGCTCTCGAACCGCGGGCCACAGGTCATTCGCCGCGACTGGCGTCCAGGTTTCACGATCGATCTCCAGCAGAAAGATCTGCGGCTGGTGCTGGCCGCTGCCGATGCCGTCGGCGCGCCAATGCTCACCACTTCAACCGTCTTCCATCTTTACCGCACATTACAGGCTGCCGGGCTGGGTCATGAAGGCAATCATGCCTTAGTCAAGGCCCTGGAGCGTCTGGCGGGGGTGGAAGTCGGTGGCTCGCGCGCCGAACATGGCGCAGATCAGTAAGCTAAGCGAGAGTGTGGACGAGTCTCGTCCACACTCCTTATTCCCTGACTCAAATGCGCAGTCGCTCACCGCTCCGCTGTTCCCACAACCAGACCAGCAGGTAGAGGCCACAGATACCCAGCATGACCAGATTGGCAAATACTGCCGCATTGATGATCAATCCGGTTTGCCCAATCACGCGCGCCAGATTGCCAATCGGCGCCAGTACCCCGATCAGACCGACCAGCGCCGCGAGCCTCTCAAACCGACGCGGCGTCGATGTTCGTTCGATGGCTACGCCAAGTCCCAGCAGCACCAGACCGAGGAAGGCCGGGATGGTTGACGTGAATGCTCCGGTTGAAAAGACACCAGCGATACCCAGTACGATAAGCAGGGTGGCTGCTGCGATAGTGCTATTGAATTTCATTGCACACCTCCCATGTTGCAGTGTGTCATTTGAAGATACGCAGGTATTGTGACACTGGATGTCATGCGCGGGTAGAGGAAGGTTTGCTTGTCCTGAATGTGAATTTCATAACGGGTGGCAGGAAAAAATTGCGGCAATCTGCCATATCGGTTATATCGTGCGCTTGCGCCCGCAGCAATCACTTCTGCGGCTGCTCGTCGCCCTGATGGTGCTGCGCGCCGCGCGGGGAAGCGCGCGCTGGCCTGCTGACGTATGGCAGGTTATAGCGCGAATAATTGATCCCAACGGGAGATGCATCGTCATCCCAACGGTGCGCTTGCGCGCGCCGCCATCTCCTCCGCGAGCGGGAGGCGCGTCTTGAGCGTGATCCGGTCACGGTGGGCAGGAGATTGCTGCATCGCGCTCAATGCGGCGCGCGCTGATTTGCCGCTGCGCGGATTGTGGGATTACTCTTGATCCTGACCGTGGCTCGAACTGCTCAAGACTGTGGCGATGGCGCGCGCGACCTGTTCCAGCTCCTGGCGCTCAATGATGAGCGGCGGCAACAGGCGAAGCACGTTGGGGCCGGCGGGTAAAGCCAGCACGCCGTGTTCGAGCAGCGCTGCGATATAGGGTTGCGAACGACTCTTGAGTTCGAGACCGATCAGTAAGCCGAGACCACGCACCTCGCGCACGATGGGCAGCCTGAGATCGCGGAGCGTTTGCAGGAGCCACTCTCCTTTTGCCGCTGCCTGCTCGGCGATGCGTTCGCGCTGATAGACCTGGAGCGCGGCGCGCGCAGCGGCGCATGCCAGCGGGTTGCCGCCGAAGGTAGAGCCATGGGCGCCTGTCGGCAGGGGGCCGTGGCGCTCGTGAATTGCGACTGCGCCCATCGGCAGGCCGGCAGCAATACTCTTGGCCAGAATCAGGATGTCAGGCGCAATTCCGCTGTGCTCGATTGCGAAGAGCTTGCCCGTGCGACAAAAGCCGGTCTGCACTTCATCAACCAGCAACAACACGCCGTGGGCAGCGCATAGTTCGGCAACACCTGCTAAATACCCGGCAGGCGCCGGACGCACGCCGCCTTCGCCCTGTACCGGTTCGACCAGCACTGCCGCGGTTTGGGGGCCGATCGCCTTCTCGAGCGCGGCCAGATTGCCAAATGGCACGTGGCTGAACTCTGGCACCAGCGGCAGGAACGGTTCGCGGTACTTGCTTTCCCAGGTGGCGCTAAGCGCGCCCATGGTGCGGCCATGAAACCCGCGCATCGTGGCGATGATGCCCGGTCGGCCAGTGAGCAGGCGGGCGAACTTGATCGCCGCTTCCACGGCTTCAGCGCCGCTATTGCAGAGAAAGATGCGGGCCGGGAAGGGGAGCGCTGCTGCCAGCTCGCTCAGGTAGGCGGCACGCACATCGTTGGGGAAGATCTCTGGGCAACTGATCAGCCGCTCTGATTGCTCGCGGATTGCAGTTACGATTGCTGGGTGGCAATGACCAAGATTGGCTGCGCCCTGTCCGCCAACGCAGTCGATGTAGACTCGCCCCTCGGCATCGTACAGTCGCGCGCCTTCCCCGCGCACAATCGCCAGGGGTCGTTTCGGGTACAGGCCAGAGGTGTACTGCGCCTCTTGCGCGATGATTTCAGCATTGGTGAGCGTTGAGTGAGTCATAGTCGTGTCCTGTCTCTGCTTCAAATGTTAGCGGGTTGGATCGACCACGCCGGCGCGTTCGAGAGCGGCGCTGACCAGCGGCCAGATGATGCGGTGATCGAGCACGTTCTGATTGCGGCGCGTGCGGATTTCAATCAGATGCAGACCGTCGTTCAGCGCGGTTTGCAAAGCGTCGTGGAGGGCATTCCAGTCGCGGGCCAGCGTATAGTGGGCGCCGTGCAGCGCAGCCAGCGGCGCAAAGTCAGTCCCGTGCGGCGTGCCGAATAGCTGCTCAAACTGATCGGTCTCGCTCGCCTGCGGCAGAAACGAGAAGATCCCGCCGCCATCGTTGTTGATCAGCAGGATAGTGGCCGAGAGCCGGTGCAAGCGCGCCGCGATCAGGCCATTCGCGTCGTGCAATAGCGAGAGGTCGCCAAGCGCCATCACCAGTGGGCGCGCGCCGCCGGCAACCATGCCGAGCGCCGTTGACACCAGGCCATCGATGCCATTCGCGCCCCGATTGCCGGCCACGGTCAGCCGGGTCGGACGCGGACCCAAAAAGGTGTCACAGTCGCGCACCGGCATCGAATTGCCCACGAACAGGGTGGCGTCTTCCGGCAACCACTCGCCCAGCCGCGCAAACAGACCCGGTTCGCTGATCGTCTCCTGAGCGAGCAGATGGCCCTGGATAGCGGCGCGGGTCGCTGTTTCGGCGGCCAGCCAGCGATGCAGCCAGAGCGTTGAACCTTCGCGTTGCGATGAGGTCAACGCATCGGCCAGCGCCAGACAAAACCAGTGTTCGTCAACGTGGATGTGTTCTCCGGCCAGACTGGTCGGTTCGCGCCAGCCTGCGCCACCGTCAATCACGATCTGGCGCGCCTGCGGGTGGCGTTGCAGGTAGAGCAGCAGTGGCTTGCTGGTGGGCATTGCGCCAAACCGCAAGACCACCTGTGGCGCATAGCTGGCGACGAATCGCTCATCGCGAAGAAAGGCGTCATACGCGCCCAGAATCAACTCGCTGTCGGCCAGACCGTACCGCGCGCCCGATAGCGGGTCGGCAAGCACGGGATAGCGGAGACGGCGGGCCAGTGTTGTCAGTAGGGGGCCGAGATTGGGCGGGCAATCGGGGCCGGCGATGATCAGGCCGCGTGGTTGCTCGACGATCTGCGTTGCCAAAGCGGCCAGCTCAGTGCCGCCAAGCATGCGTCGCGCGCTGGTCACCTGCACCGGTGTGATCGGCTCGGCCAGCAACGATGTCAGCAGATCGCGGTCGGGCACGAGCGGTTCGCGGAAGGGGAGATTAATCTGCACCGGGCCGGGAGGGGCGCCGCGCGCCATTCCGATTGCGCGGCCCAGCGTGGCGCGCAAGAAGGGCAGGATCGGCAGGTGCGGCGTGGGCAGATCGATAGACCAGCGCGTGTTTCGTCCGAAGATGCCGACCTGATCGATGGTTTGGGGCGCGCCGTTGTCGCGCAGTTCCGGCGGACGGTCAGCCGTCAGCAAGAGCAACGGCACTCGTGTCAGGTGCGCTTCCACCACTGCCGGCAGCAGGTTGGCGACCGCAGTGCCTGAGGTACAAAGCACAGCGACCGGCGCGTTGCGGGCGCGCGCCATACCCAGGGCAAAAAAACCGGCGGAGCGTTCATCGAGGTGCATCCAGATTCGCAGTCCTGGATGGCGGGCGACTGCCAGCGCCAGTGGGGTGCTCCGCGAACCGGGACAGATCACAATATCGCGCACACCATCGGCGGCCAGACAGTTTGCAATCGTCGCCACCCAGCGGGTGAGGGTCTCGGTATGGGTTGCTGTCTCCATGCCACCTCGCTTTTAACCAATCATCTCATCGCTTGCGCCGAGCGCCTGCAACATTGCCCGCAGCTTGATCCGAGTCTCTGCCAGCTCGCGCTCAGGATCAGAAGCAGCCACAATTCCGCAACCGGCAAAGAGGGTGGCTTCGCGCCGTCCGACCAGGGCTGAGCGCAGCGCGACGGCAAATTCGCCGTCACCATTGGCGTCAACCCAGCCGACCGGGGCGGCGTACCATCCGCGGTCGAGCCGTTCGCGCGCTCGAATCCAGGCCAGCGCTGCCGGCTTGGGCTTGCCGCCCACTGCCGGGGTCGGATGGAGGCGGGCAACCAGATCAAAGATGTCGAATCCGGCCTTGATCTCGGCAGTGATCGGGGTAAAGAGATGTTGCACATTGCGCACGCGCATAATCTCAGGAGTAGCCGGCGCATGCACGCGCGCGCAATAATCGGCCAGCGCATGCCGGATCATCTGCGCGACAAAGTCGTGCTCGGCGCGATCCTTGGCGCTGTTCAGCAATGCTGTCGCCAGCGCTTCATCTTCGGCAGGCGTAGCGCCACGCGGCGCCGATCCGGCCAGCGCCGACGCGGCAACCTGTCCCTGCCGCAGACTCACCAGCCGTTCGGGCGAGGCGCCGAGAAACGTGCGCCCGCCCCGCGCGACAGCGAAGATGAAGGTGTGCGGGTAATCGCGACGGAGCTGATCGAGCGTGGCAGCGGTGTCAAACGGCTCGGCGCCGCGCAAACGGACAGCGCGGGCCAGCACGACTTTTTCCAGCGCGCCGGCGCGCAGATCGCTCACCGCATCAGCGACAATCGCCTTCCATTCGGCAGGATCAAGCGATACATCAACCTGCAAATCGCTTGGCGGGCGCTGCGCTCGCCACGGTAATCCGATCAGAGCCTGCAATCGACGCGCCGCCGCAGCGCCGAGCGCCAGCGTCGAGCTGCGCTCATCAACCATTCCATTCACCGTTAGCGTTGTCAGTTCTCCCTGGCGAATGATCAGCAACCGCGGAACGACCAGCAGCGCCAGCGGGTAATCGCGCCACAGATTGCTGGCAGGCTGATCGGGATCGAAGCGAAACCCGGCAACCGCCAGCGGGACGGCCAGCGGTATGTCGGGATCGGCATCGATCACGGCATCAGCCACCAGTTGTCGCCAGGCCGCAGCGCTGGCGGTAAAGCGATCAGCGCTATCTGATGGCACAAAACTCCAGGCGGCCCCCAGACCGGTCAGTTCAAAGCCGGTAGCGGGCACGCTCCAGAAAAAGCGGTTATGGGTGACTCCGGCGCCGCGGGCAAAGAGCGCGAGCGGATCGCGCAGCCCGACCCGGGTGGTCACACTCACCAGCACCGGGCGTCCGCGCTCGCGCGCGCGACGACGAGCTATTTCCGCCGCCGCATCCATGCGCGGCACTTCACGCAGAGCGGCAGTTGTGACCCGCACACCAATGAGGGGGTTGGTCATAGATATTCTCGTGTCTCCGTATTGCAGACAGTGCCTTCCGCAACGGAAGGCGATAATAGATGGATGCTATGCAGCGCCAGGCGTCCGCGCATTTTCAAATTGCAGACAATGCCTTCTGCAACGGAAGGCGATAATTCTATTGTAGCCGATCTACGGTCTGGGATTATTCTGCTCGCGCAACCACTAACAGAAGAGGGATATTGCGAGAGCGCGCTTGTAGCAATGCTATGGGCTGGCGAAAAGGCGCCTCGTGATCGTGATTCGCGGTAGCGCCCGCAGCAATCCCTTGCGATCGATAGGCTGCGGCGCGTTGGTATTTTCAACTGAAGACTGCGCCAGACGACAAATCTTGTTATACTACTAGATACACCATACCGTTGCCGGAAAGGAGAGTCGCATGGCCGCTCGTCGGATTCTTCTGACGATCATTGGTCTGTTGAGTGTAGTCATTCTGATCGGCATCCTCAGCGCCGGTGCCCTTGTCGTATTGCTCGTCACCCATCGGCCAGTCGATCAGCAATTGCTGGTTGTTGGGCCAGAGCGACGGCTGGCGCTGGTCAGTCGCACCGGCGAAGCGCAGGTACTGGCAACAGATATGAGCACGGAACTCTTCCGTTATCCAGCCCTGGCGCCTGATGGAACGCGCATCGCTTACATCAGCCAGAGTGGTAACGTCAGCGTGTTGTACGTCATCGATTTGCGGAGCGGCGCCCGGATCGAGTTGTACCGCTCTGTGACCAATCCGCCGCTCTATATTGTCTGGTCGCCGGATGGTCGCTATGTCTCTTTTCTGTCGAATCAGAGCGCTGGCGGGTTGGGGATGCATATTGCGCGGGCTGACGGTTCACAGGAAGCTGAACTGGTCAGCGTCTCGCCGAGTTCGCTCTATCTGGCATGGCAGCCAGACAGTGACAGCGTCCTGGTGCATATCGGCGGATCGATCTTTGAAGATGGCCGGGTCATCACCATTCAACCTGGTCGGAAACAACCATTGCACGAAGTCACCGATCCGGGCTTTTTCCAGGTGCCGGCCTGGAGTCGTGATGGCAAGAGCTTCTTCTACGTAGCGCAGCCGCCAATCGAAGGACTGCCGGCGGTGGAAAAGGTGGAGAGTGTGCTGACCCGTATCACGGTTGGCGAGGATCAGCCGCAGGTGCTGGCGCGCGAGTCGCAGGCGGCGATCATCTTTGGGCGCTCACCTCAGAGTGATGAGATTGCTTACACGACGCTTGGCCCAAACGGATTCGGCCCGCTGAAGCTGGTGGGGCTTGATGGTACGGTGCGAACGCTCTCGGCGAGCGACGCGAACGTGATCGCCTTTTTCTGGGCGCCCAATGGCGAGCAGATTGCTTATCTGACCCCCGTTGGGCGTGCCGCCAATGGGCTGACGCAACTGCGCTGGCATCTGGTGCAGACGAAGGGCGGCGCTACGCGCGCGCTCAACACGTTTACGCCCAGTCCCGCCTTTCTGGCGCAGATCAACTTTTTCGACGCCTACGCGCTCTCGTTCGATCTCTGGTCGAGCGATGGACGAGCGCTGGTCTACGCGGCCAATGATGGAATCTACGTGCTCGATGTTGCGCGCGGCACTGCTTCCCGGCGGAGCGATGGCGCGCTGGCGATGTGGTTGCCGCCGTCACCGTAGCCTGCGGCGATTTTAGCGTAGGGCGCGCAGGGTAAGATTGCTGAAGGCGGCGGTCGTGGCTGCCTGTTCGGCGCGGGCGAGCAGACCGTAACGCGGATCGGGCGGCGGGCTGGCAGCCGTGAGCAGGCTGACTGTCTGGTCATTGATGCGCAGTCCGATCGTCTGGCCGCTCAAGATCGCTGCCAGACGCGCCGGTTCGCTCAAATCAGCGTCGCCTTCCGCCAGGATGGCGCGCTGATCGCCGTTGCGATCGGCGCACAGAAATCGTTGTTGGGCCGGGTTGATGAGAAAGCTCAGATAGCGCTGCGCGCCATTGAAGCGCAACACCAAACCAGCCCACCCGCCGGTGACTGCCACTTCCGTCTCGATCAGCATGTCAGCGCCGATGGGCGAGGTACGAAAAACCCAGATGTCACCCAAACCGGCATTAACCCGAATCTGGTAGCGACCATCGTTTGCGCCGACACTCCAGCCTGGGCCGCTGGTGACCGGCCAATCGGTGTTGCTGCCGAAATCGGCCTGATAGACGACCGGCCCGGCGCCGGCAAGCGCAGTGGCTGTCGGCGCGGCAGTGACTGGCGGCGCGGCAGTGGCTGTCGGCGCGGCAGTGGCTGTCGGCGCGGCAGTGGCTGTCGGCGCGGCAGTGGGAGAAGGCGGTGGCGTCGGTGATGGCACAGCAGTGGGCGCAGGCGGCGCAGTTGGTGACGGCGTCGTGACGGGCATGGGTGGCGTGGGTGATGATGTTGACTCGGCAATTGCTGCACCCTGACGTCGTTGCCAGCCGTGCCAGCCGAGCAGGGCCAGCCCGATTCCCCCCAATGACGCGATCAGGAGCGCGCGCCGAGAGAGCGGTCGTGAACCGCCGATTGGCGCTGGCGCACTTTCAGCTTCAAGTTGGGCGATCAGGGTAGCGCAATCACGATACCACGGATTGATCCGTTGCAGTTCGCGCAACGTTGCCAGGGACTGCAAGCGACGCCCGGCAGCGAGATGTTCCTGCGCCAGCGCGTAGAGTTCAGCCGGGTAATCGCGTTGTCGCGGCGGGGAAGAGCGATGACGGCGCAGATTCTGGTATGCCTGATTGATCCGGCGCGCGCGGCGCGCCGCGTATTCCCGTTCTTCCGGCGACGCGCCGATGAAACGGTCAGGATGATACAAACCGATCTGGCGCATGTATGCCCGTTTCAGCTCGGCAGGCGAGACGCCGGGTGGCACTTCTAAAATAGCGTAATCATCGAGCTGCTCGAAATCGTCGTCCACAGTAACCTCTCTTGCGCCGGGCATTATAGCATAAGGCACATGGCACGATGTGCGTGTTCAGGTTGCAGAACCTGCTATCCTTTCTTTCCAGCGGCAATCAATTGACGTTTAGCCTACCCGAATTCGCTTGAGCCTGGCGGTTTCATGATATTTACACCACGCCCCCCTGTGCATTGCTTGTTTCACGCAGATCGTATCTCATGCCAACGTTAGGTCTCTCATAAGCTCTGTCCAGGCAATCGATACCCGCATGGTTCGGGCCATGGACTGCTAAGCCATGCTTCCGCAGTCCATCGTGAACTGCGCCAGCGCGCGATTCCCCGCTCTGTCCAGGCAATCGATACCCGCATGGCCCCTCCCTGATCATTCGGGGCGGAGCAGGGGTTGCGTGACTGCCCAATACGTGACTATCGATCTAAAGTTGACATCACACCGTTCGCAACGACGATCTGATCCCGCCGGCGCGACGGGGCGGTCATCGGTTGCGCCCTGAACGCAGCGCGCGCGCCAAGCTGGGCGCTCAGGCGCGGTTGGATGGTCTGGTTGGACAGCGCTGGCAGACCGAAACGGTGAACGCGGTGATCACAGGCGCGGTTGGCGGCGCCGTTCGCTCGCGGAAGCGCAGCCCGCAGCGGCAAGCGCCAATGGTCAACGGGTTGGTCTCCACCATCCATCGTTACGTTTTGTTTCCGTTCATCCGTCTTCGCAACAGAGCAAGGTGAAGTTACCTATTTCCTCCTCAACCACTCGCGCAAACCAGACAACCCATCATCCAGACGCGAGCGTTGGAGCGATGCCAAACCCACATCGCTGACTTGCGATGTGGGCGGAACGGGAGCGATCAGACGTGATATACTGAGCGCGAACCTTGCCGAGACTAATGACTGGCGATGACAGATCACTCTGCCACCGACCAGCAAGGAGATGAGGTATGCGTTACGAGGACGAGACGTGGCGGGCAACGCAACGGATTCGGCTTGATGTGAATAATGTGTTCGGCCCCCACGGACTGACGCCGACGGAAGTGACAGAAGCTGCGCCCCAGGCCGCAGCCGCGATTGCCGCTGTCCAGAGTCGCCGGGCAGAACTGGGCTGGCCGCTCTTGCCTGAACAGGATGTGACGCCGTTCGAGCAGTTTGCCGCAGCTCACCGTGACCGGATCGACACCTTTGTCGTGCTGGGCATTGGCGGTTCGGCGTTGGGCAATATCGCGGTGCAGACTGCAATCAATGGGCCGTTTTACAACCTGCTGCCTCGCGAACAACGCGGCTGGCCGCGCTTACTGGTGCTCGACAACTCTGACCCTGAACTGAATGTCGGCGCGTTGCGCATGCTCGATCTGCGGCGCACCATGTTCAACGTGATCAGCAAGAGCGGCACAACCGCGGAAACGATGGCGTCTTTCCTCTTTTTCCGCCAGGCGCTGATCGACGCTGTTGGCGAAGCGAATCTGGGCCAGCATATCGTATTGACAACCGATCCGAGCAGCGGTTTCCTGCGCCAGATCGGCCAGCGGGAGGGCTGGCCGATGTTCGATCTGCCGCCAAAGGTGGGAGGACGTTTCTCGGTGCTGACGTCGGTTGGGTTGCTGTCAGCGGCAATGACCGGCGTCGATCTGCGAGCGCTGCTGGCTGGCGCTGCGTATGGCGCCGAACTGGCGGCCATCGCCGATCCGCTGCGCAATCCGGCAGCGCTGGGCGCGCTGGTGAATTACCTCTGTTTCCGCAAGGGCAAGCCGATTGTGGTGATGATGCCGTATGCCAACCGCTTGCGCGATGTCGCCGATTGGTTTGCGCAACTGTGGGCCGAAAGCCTCGGCAAAGCGGTAGATCGCAAGGGGCAACCGGCTCGGGTTGGGCAAACACCGGTCAAAGCGCTCGGCGCAACCGATCAGCACTCGCAGGTGCAACTCTATATGGAAGGCCCCTACGATAAGCTGATTAACTTTATTGCAGTGGAGCGTTACGCAGAGGAAGCGCCGATTCCAACCGCTTATGCGGATCTGGAGGGGGTGAGTTATCTGGGTGGGCACACCATGGCTGAACTGATCCAGGCCGAGCAGCAGGCCACAGCGATTGCGTTGAGCGAAGCAGGACAGCCGAACATCACCCACATCTTCCCGGAGATTAATGCCTTTACGCTTGGCCAGTTCTTCATGCTGATGGAGATGCAGACGGCCATTGCCGGTGAACTGTACGACATCAATGCGTTTGATCAACCAGGAGTCGAAGCGGGGAAGATCAATACGTATGCGCTGCTCGGGCGGCGCGGCTTTGAGGAGCGACGCGCCGCTATCGCGGCTCGCGCGCAACAGCTTGATGCGCAGTGGGTTGTGTAAGCCGCGCTGCGCGATTGACCGTCCAGCCGCACCGGGGAACGCAAAGGGCCGGCAAGCCGCATCCGCTGCGTTCCCCCATGCCCCTCGGCCATCCAGGTCAGCTCTATGAAAGGCTCAAGCGCGCTGGCGGGCACATTACTGCGATCTGTCACGCAGATCGCCAGCGCAGCAAACTGGCACGGTTATGAGCAAAACGATCTTTCCAGCGCCATTGTGGGTATCAGCCGGGATCTGTGTCGTGATTGGGTTGATTGGCGGCAGTGCCTTCTGGTGGGCCAGCCGGGCCTGGAGCATCTTTATCGCGGCGTTTCTGTGGGCGCTGATCGGAACGGTCGGCACGCTGATCGGTCGCAGCGTCAGCGAACGACTGCGCCGGGGCGATTGGAAACATGCGAGTCGTCTGGCCCCCGCCCAAACTATCGTGCCAATGGGTGGCTTCCTTAGCGCAGCCGTACTGGTTGGCGCGCCACTCACGCTGGAACAGATCATCTTGCTCTGCGGGCTGGTGCTGGCGCTGGCCTTCCTGTTCTGGATCGGATTGCCGCTCACTTCGCCGTTTCGGAAACGGTAATGCAGATCTATTCATTATCGCATCTGATTGAACTCAGAACGGCCTGGCGCACCGCTGGCTGCACGGTTGTCATGACCAACGGCGTCTTTGATCTGCTCCACGTCGGGCATGCGCGCTACCTGTCTGCCGCCCGCGCGTTGGGCGATCGCCTCATCGTTGCCATCAACAGCGATGAATCGACCCGCATGCTCAAAGGGCCATCCCGGCCAATCATCCCGGCGGCAGAGCGAGCCGAACTCATTGCCGCCCTCCGTTGCGTCGATGCAGTGACCATCTTTGCCGAGCGCACGGCAGAGGCAGTGGTGGCGGCGCTGATGCCGGACATTTATGTCAAAGGCGGCGATTACGGGAAAGATGGCGACATCGACGAGGAGCGCTTACCGGAAGCGCGTGTGGCGCGCGCCATGGGTGGCCGCGTGCAGTTGATCCCATTCAATGACGGCTATGCAACCTCGCGCTTGATCGAACGGATTGTCGCCAGCCACGGGAATGGCTAAACGCAGCCCTGCCATGCGCTTTGCTCGTCGCTGGCGCAATTGTCAGCATTCCGCCTCAATCTCATCGCCTCCAGGCCACACGTCACCCCACGAACTGGCGCGCGCGCGACGCCAGAGTGTTGCCTGGCTGCGCGTAACCGCTACGTGTTGGAGACCTGAGGCAGCGCAAACTTGCAATTCAATCCGGCCACGATGCGTGATTGGATGCCGCACAATTCGACCATCGTACGGCGAGATGGCCTGCCGGGAGACAATCAGATATGCGTATTTTTCGTCTTCAAAGGGAGCTGCGGCGCCCTTCAACCGCCGTTGAAACGCGGGGCGGGCCACTCGTTGGGCAACGTGACACCAGTCGTTGTCGGCCATTGGACACGGCCCGGCATGAGGGCAAGGCGCAACGATCATCGCCTGACGTTCGCGCAATGCTTCGCGCGCGCTCAGGATGGCAGCGTGACCAGCAGGCGTGCCGGGTTCCACCAGCGCCAGCACACCGGTCGTTGCTGCCCAGAGTCGTTGCAACAGGCGCGCTCGCGCCGCCGGATCGATTTCGCCGTAGACGTAGCCGACGACCACCAGATCACTGGCCGGAAACGTTTCCATCGTCAGCACATCGCGCCGTTGCCAGATGATCGGCGGCAGATCGCCGGCGCGCGCAAGCTGTTCCCCGATGTGCGCCATTGCCGGCTCGCGCTCGATCGCAATCACCTCGGTGAGCGCTGGCCATTGCGCGGCAGCCGCCCAGATCGCCGCGCCGCTGCCGGCGCCAATGTCGAGCAGCCGGGCTGGGGCAAAATCAGGCAGATGTTCGGCCAGACGCTGAAAGACCGAACGCATCGCAGCAAAGGTTGCCGGCATGCGCCATGCGGCATACGCAATCGCTTCGAGCGCAGTGCTGATGGAATAGGTCCCGGTTTCGCGATAGCGCGCGGAAATGGTTGCCGCGACTCGTTCGAGCGCGGTTGCCGATTGCGTAGCGATCAGTCGTTCGAGCGCGCGTTGGAGCGAGGCCGGTATCTGCATACTGCACAGGAACCCTTGATTATCGTCAACGACTGACTAGGTCAAGAGCAGACGGTGAGAATGCGCCCAATCCTTGGCTCTGAGCAGAGAGTCGTGGTGCCGCCAGCAGCCGATCGCAATGTTGTGGAGAGAAAGCGCGTGCTACGCTGTCTCTCTGCCCAGGCGAGCCTGAATCACTCTGGCTTGATAAATTTGCAATCCACCCCGCATAGCCTGTCTGGGACCAACGTTTTCGCCGAGATGCACCGGAAGCAGAGAGTTCATCAACCATGGAATGATACCACAACGCCAGCTTTAGGCGTATCTGCCAACCCTCTGTGGATAGGCGAGCGCATTCTCGTCACAATCAGCATCCTTCCCGATTAGAATTATGGTATACTGAACACAAAGTACCCACTTTGGAAAGCAATTTCTATCATAATAGACCAGACGCGGCCCTGCTGGCCGCAGGAGTGCGGAATGAAGCGCGCTGAACTCATTGCCGAACTTGAGCGTCTTCTCGGCCCACGCGGAGTTGTCACCAACCCCGATGCGCTGCTGACCTACGATGCGGATGGTTGTGTGATGGACACGCACGAACCGCACGTGGTAACCCTTCCGACCAGCGCCGAGCAGGTGGCCGCAATTGTGCGTCTGGCCCGTCGCGCCGGAATGCCGGTAGTGCCACGCGGCGCGGGCACCGGCCTATCCGGCGGGGCAACCCCGATGCAGGGCGGAATCGTCATTTCGACCGCGCGAATGGATAAGATTTTACAGGTCGATACGGCGAACGGTCGTGTTTTATGTCAACCCGGCGTGATTAATTGGGAGCTATCGCAGCATCTGAAGCCGTTTGGTTATCAGTTTGCGCCTGATCCCTCATCGCAGAAGGCATGCACTGTCGGCGGCAATATTGCCAACAATTCCGGCGGGCCACACTGCCTGAAATATGGCATTACTGCCAGTCATGTGCTGGCTGTGCAGGTTGTGCTGCCCGACGGTTCGATCATCTGGACGGGTGACGGCAGCGCGCATACGCCGGGGTACGATCTGACCGGCGTTATCACCGGTTCGGAAGGCACGATCGGCTTTGTTACGGCGGCCTGGCTGCGACTGACGCGCCTGCCGGAAGCGGTGCGCGTCGTGCTGGCCCTCTTCCCCGACATTGCCGGCGCTTCAAATACGGTTTCGCAGGTGATCGCGAGCGGTTTATTGCCGGCGGCGCTGGAGATTATGGATCGGCTGGCAATCAAAGCCGTCAACGATATGTACAAACTCGGTCTGCCGGAAGCGGCTGGCGCAGCGCTGCTGATTGAGGTTGATGGCGTGGAAGATGGTCTCGATGAGCTGCTGACTGACGTGACCGCCATTTGCTGGCGCAACGGCGCGATTGACGTGCGTCCCGCCCGCACCGTCGCCGAACAGAATCAGGTCTGGGCAGCGCGCAAAAATGCGTTCGGCGCGATGGGTCGGCTGGCGCCTACCTATTACCTGGTTGATACGGTCGTGCCGCGCACGAAATTACCGCAAACGATGGACGAAGTCGGGCGCATCTCGCGCGAGTTTCGCCTGCCGATCGCTAACGTCTTCCACGCTGGCGATGGCAACCTGCATCCGATCATTCTCTTTGACCGCCGCGATCGCTCGCAAAATCAACGCGCGCTGGAAGCGGCAACCAGCGTGATGAAGGTCAGCATTGATTTCGGCGGCGTGATCAGCGGCGAGCACGGAATCGGGGTTGAGAAGCAGGATTATATGACGCTGCTCTTCTCAACCGATGATCTGGCTGCGATGGCTGGCCTGCATCAGAGTTTCGATCCCCACGATCTGTTCAATCCGGGTAAGGTCTTTCCGAAAGGGCGCGGCTGCGGCGAACTGGCGGCGCTGCGTCGTTCGGGAGTGGCTTGGAGCGCTCTGAAATCGAGTTGAAGGCGATGAATCTGACGAGGTTGAGCACCGAACTGGCAACGCTGATCGGCGAAGATTACGTCGCAGAGCAGCCGACTGATCGCACAATCCATGGACAGCAGCCATTGCTGGCCGTCGCTCCTGGGTCGATTGAGGAGCTGGCGCAGGCTGTCGCCTACCTCGCCAGCGCTGGCCTGAGCATTGTGCCCTGGGGTGGCGGCACGCAACAGACGTGGGGAAAACCGCCGTCCCGGCCCTTCGCGCTGGTTGACACCTGTCGTCTGAACCGCATTCTCGACTACACGCCTGATGATCTGACCATCTCTGTGGAAGCGGGGATGACCCTCGACGCCCTGAGCGCAGCGCTGGCCGCGAATCGGCAGATGCTGCCGATCGATGCCCCTGTGCCAGCGCGAGCCACGATTGGCGGTTTGCTGGCAACAGCTATGGATGGGCCGCGTCGCCTCGGCTATGGCTCTGCCCGCGATCTGCTGATCGGCATTCGTGTCGTTGAGGCCACCGGGCGGATTTCCAAAGCGGGCGGAATGGTGGTCAAGAACGTCAGCGGCTTCGACATGATGAAGCTCTACCTGGGCAGTTTCGGATCGCTGGCAATCATTGCCTCGGCCAATTTCAAGCTGATTCCTCAACCACGCGCAGCGGCCAGCATCCTCTGCCGTAGTCAGAACCCAACGGCGGTCTGGAAGCTGGTCACTGCCATTGGCGCCAGCCAGCTTACGCCGGTGGCCGTGGAATACCTTGAGGGAATAGAGACAATCGGCGCGCCGTTCGCGCTTGCTGTGCGCAGCGAGGGCCTGGCGGCAGCCGTCGAGCGCCACGCGCGCGACGTGACTGCGTTTGCCGCGCAGGCTGGAATGAGCGCGGAATTGCTGCGGGAAACCGCTCACGACCAGCTCTGGGCGATGATCAATGACATTCCGCAGACAGTGAATCTGACACCTGACGAGCTGGTGGCGCGAGTGACCTGTTTACCGGCAATGATAGCAGGTGTCCTGGCGACTGCGCGCACTGCTGCCCAGCAGGCTGGCTTGCCGTTGCAGATCACAGCGCGCGCGCTGAATGGCGTGGCCTATCTCCGCGCCCGCGGCGCCAGCGAGGCGTTGCGCGACTGGCACCGCGCGGTTGTGGCCGCAGCGCCGCAGACAACCCTGCTGGCCGCGCCGCCGGATTTGATCGTCGAATTGCCTGTGTTCGGCGCCCAGATTGCCAACCTTGAGCTGATGCAACGCATCAAGCGTGAGTTTGATCCTGATCACCTGTTAAATCCTGGTCGCTTTATCGTGTGAGAACGCCATGGCAACGGTCACGGCTCCGGCTGAACTCATCGCTGAACTGCGCGCTGTGCTGGGCGCACATGCCGTGATCACAGCGCGTGAGGCATTGCTGACATACGACTCTGATGGCAGTATGCTCGTCTCGCATCCGCCAGCGGTTGTGGTTTTGCCGTCCACTGCCGACCAGGCGGCTGAGGCAGTGCGGCTGGCTGTTCGCGCTGGCCTGGCCGTGGTTGGGCGCGGCGCCGGCACCGGCATTGCGGGCGGCGCCATCCCGCTGCGAGGCGGCATGCTGATCAGCACCGCTCGCATGGACAAGGTCGTATCAATTGACACCCGCGCGCGCCTGGCGCTGGTGCAACCCGGCGTGGTGAATGCCGAACTGAATGCGCAGCTCGCGCCGCTCGGCTATCAATTCGCGCCTGACCCATCATCACAACGGGCCAGCACGATCGGCGGCAATATCGCCACTAACGCCGGCGGGCCGCATTGCCTGAAATACGGCGTGACCAGCAACCACGTGCTGGCCGTTGAAGTTGTCGATCATACCGGTCAGCGCTACTGGACAGGTGATGGCGTGGTTGATCCCGTGGGGTACGATCTGACCGGTTTGATGGCAGGGAGCGAAGGCACACTCGGCGTGATCACGGCGGCAATCGTGCGGCTCACCCCACTGCCGGAGGCGGTTCGTGTCGTGTTAGCGCTCTTCCCCACGGTCGTCGCTGCCGCCGAAGCAGTCAGCGCCGTCATCGCGGCTGGCTCACTGCCGACCTCGCTGGAATTGATGGATCACAATGCCATCCGGGCAGTGAATAACGCTTACAGTCTGGGATTGCCGGAGACCAGCGGCACGACCGCTCTGATCATCGAAGTTGATGGGGTAGCGGATGGGCTTGACGACCAGCTCGATCAGATCATTGCGATTTGCCGCGCGCACGGCGCGTTTGACGTTCGTCCGGCCCGCGATCCGGCGACGCAGGCTCGCGTCTGGACGGCGCGAAAATCGGTGGCCGGCGCGATTGGCCGGCTGGCCCCCGCCTACTACCTGGTTGACACGGTGGTGCCGCGGACGAAACTGCCGGTGATGATGGAGGAAGTAGAGCGGTTGCGCGCCGAGTATGGGCTTGAGGTGTGCAACGTCTCGCATGCTGGCGATGGCAATCTTCACCCGCTGGTGCTGTATGATCCGCGCGATGCCGACCAGAAACAGCGCGCGCATGCCATCGCTGCCGGCGTTCTCGACCTGAGCATTGCCCATGGCGGCGTCGTTAGCGGCGAGCACGGGATCGGTCTGGAAAAATGTGAGTACCTGCCGCGCTTCTTCTCGCCGGCTGAACTGCAATTGCACGCAACCATCCACCAGGTGTTCAATCCAACCGGTTGCTTCAACCCGGCCAAGATTTTTCCGCCTGACACAACACCGTCGGCACTGGCTGCCGCGCGCGCCCAACGTCTGCAACAGCGCGACCATTCACTTGCCGCCAGCGCGCCTGCGCCGGGCACGCTGGTTGCGCCGGCGACGCCGGTCGAAGCGGCGCATCTGATCAAAGCCTGTCATCACGCCGAACGCGCCGTCATCCCGACCGGCGGCGGGGCTGCCCGTTCGCCCAGCGCAGTGACTGTTTCCACCATGCACTGGCGCGGGCCGCTCGTTTACGAACCGGATGATTTAACGATTAAGGTTGCCGCCGGCACCTCACTGGCCGAGTTGCAACTCATCCTGGCAGCGCACCGGCAAATGCTGCCACTCGACATCGCCGATCCGCAGCGCAGTCTGGGCAGTCTGGTTGCCAGCGCCGCCGATGGCCCGCGCCGACTGGGTTACGGCTCATTCCGCGATTGGGTGCTGGAACTCGACGTGATCGAACCGGATGGCGAGATGGTGCGATTAGGCGCGCAGGTGGTCAAGAATGTGACCGGCTACGATCTGGTGAAACTCTACACCGGCAGCGCTGGCACGCTTGGCATGATAAGCGCGGTGGCGTTGAAAGTCTTCCCGCAACCGCCCGCCAGCGCTACACTGCTGGTCACACTGCCCGGTCTGAATGCTGCATGCACCCTGCTCGACCGGCTGGCCGGCAGCCGACTGTTGCCTACCGCAGTTGAATACCTGTCCAACGCGGATGAGATTGTCGTCGCGCTGCGCGCCGAAGGTCATCCAGCAGCCGTTGAACGTCACCTGCGCGAAGCCAGCCGATTGGCGCAACAGGTAGACGCTCGCAGCAGCGAGTTGCGCGGTGAACATGAGACTGCCTTCTGGCAGGCGACCGTCGCGCGTTATGCCGCTCAGAGCGAGCGACTGCTGCTGCGCCTGAGCATCTGGCCATCGCGCTTCACAGCCACGATCCAGATGATCGAACAACTTGCGCAACGTCACGGGGTTGCAACTACGGTAACCGCCCACGCCCTGAATGGAATCATCTACCTGCAACTGGCGGGCAGCGAAGCCAGCGTAGCGGCATACCATGCCGATCTGGCAACCGCCGTCCCGCATACCCGCGCTCTGGCCATACCGCCGGGGCTGGCAATGCGCGCGCCGGTGTGGGGTCAACCACCGGCGGCGCTCGATCGCATGCGCGCGATCAAAGTTGCGATTGACCCATACAACCGGATGAACCCGGAAGGATTCTGGTTTATCGACCAACGTTAGTCTGCGCATACGCGCACTAGAGCGACAGGAGACGCGCCTGTGACTGCGACGATCGAGCCATCACCATCATCACCGCCGGTCATTCCGCTGATCGGCTTCAGCGCCAAAGATAAACCCAGTTCAGACATCATCAACACCTGCGTCCACTGCGGCCTGTGCCTCTCGTCGTGCCCAACCTATCGCGAAACCGGCCTGGAAATGGCCTCGCCGCGGGGACGAATCTACCTGATGAAAGCGGTTGATGAAGGCCGGATCGGCCTCGACAGTCAGGTCTTTCAAGAACAGATGAGTCTCTGTCTCAACTGTCGGGCCTGCGAAGCGGTCTGCCCATCAGGCGTGCAGTACGGCGCAATTCTGGAGGCCAGCCGGGCGCAAATTGAGCAGGCGCGAGCGGGCAAGGCCGGGCCAGCGGCAACTCCGGGCGCGCCCGCGCCGGTATTGCCGCCGCGCCCGCTCTGGCAACGCGCGCTGCGGGGAGCAGTCTTTGGCGTTTTGTTCAAGCGCATGGAAGTCTTTCGCCTCTTCTCGGCCATGATGCGTCTCTACCAGCGCAGCGGCGCCCAATGGATTGCGCGCAAGAGCGGCATCCTCAAGCTGCTGGGATTGGCCGACACCGAAGCGATGCTTCCGCCCATCAGCAAGCGCTTCAGCGTGCCAGACGGACAAATCCTGCCGGCTGAAGGCGCGCGCCGTTACAGCGTGGCCATTCTGACCGGCTGCATCATGAGCACAGCGTTCGCCCACGTCCACGAAGCGACCATCCGGGTACTGCGCAAAAATGGCTGCGATGTGATCATTCCGCCCGATCAGGGATGCTGTGGCGCGTTGCATACCCACGGCGGCGACCTCGATGGCGGACGCGAGCTGGCCCGCCGGAACATTGCCGCGTTTGAAGGGCTGGGCGTGGACGCAATCATCGTGAATGCTGCCGGTTGCGGCAGTACCCTGAAAGAGTATGGTCACCTGCTCCACGACGATCCGGCCTGGCGCGAACGAGCTGAACGCTTCAGCGCCAAAGTGAAGGACGTGCATGAATTCCTCGCCGGGATTGACTTTAACCGGGCCGATCTGGGCCGGCTCGATGTCACCGTCACCTATCAAGAGCCGTGCCATCTTGTCCACGCTCAGCGGATCAGCAGCCAGCCCCGCGTCCTGCTCACGGCAATCCCCGGCCTGACCCTCAAAGAGATGCCCGAATCATCGCTCTGCTGTGGCAGCGCCGGCATCTACAACGTCACCCAACCGGAGATGGCGACGAGCCTGGGCGCGCGCAAAATCGACAACGCTTTGACCACTGAAGCTGAGATTATCGCTACCGCCAATCCGGGCTGTGCCCTTCAACTGGCCGGCGAACTCCGCCGCCGCGGCAAAGCGGTGCAGGTGCGCTATATTGTCGAACTGCTCGACGAAGCGTACCGGGCAGCGGCAACCACTGCCTGACAATCCGAGCAAGCGATTTTTCACAGCCCTGTGCAGCCGACCAATGCTGCACAGGGCTTGTCCATGTTGCGTGTTAGGCGCAAGGTATGCTACTATAATTGCACCAACAGGCACAAATATCTCGCGCAGGCCACGTCGCCCGATACGCGCCAGGATAATGTGCGCTCATTCACACTGCTACACAATACTGTTAGGGCATGCAACGCGGCATTCATTCCTGACAGATACCAAACCTGGATGTAACAAGTATTAAGTTGCGCATCAGCAAGGGCTGGTAATCTGCTATAATCGAGACCGATAAAGCGTGACTAAATTCACAAGTTTTACAGCGCGGAATTGGAACCGACCTCAATATCTAGTCTGGCCACGCCAATGAGTGAGATTCATCTTCACCCTGCCACGCCTGAACTCGAAGCTGTCCGCGCCGAATTGCAACAGGCGCGCGGCAAGCAGTTCTGGCGATCGCTCGACCAGTTGGTCGATACGCCAGCGTTTCGCGAGCTGCTCGCGCGGGAATTTCCGCAGGGCGCGAGCGAACTCGCCGATCCGGTCTCTCGCCGCACCTTCCTCAAACTAATGGGAGCCTCGCTGGCGCTTGCCGGCCTCTCAGGCTGCACTTTCGCCATCAAGCAGCCGCAAGAGAAGGTGGCGCCATTTGCGCGCGCTCCGCGCGATCAGATGCCGGGCATTCCCAACTTCTATGCGACGGCTGTCAGTCTCGACGGCTTCGGCCTGGGAGTGACGGTGAAGAGCCGCGAGGGGCGTCCGATCAAAATTGAAGGCAATCCAGCTCATCCAGCCAGCCTGGGCGCCACCGATGTCTTTGCGCAGGCCGAACTGCTGGCGCTCTATGATCCCGATCGACCGGAAACTGTGCGACGCAGCGGTTTGCTCAGCACATGGCAGAGCTTCGTCACCGCGATCACCGAAACGTTGCAAATCCAGCGGGCATTGCAGGGGCAGGGGATGCGGCTATTGACGCCCACAATCACCTCACCCACTCTGCGCGCCCAGATCAACGAGGTGCTGACCAATTTCCCGGCGGCGCGCTGGATTGAGTTCGATCCAGTCGGGCGGAGCAATACCTACGCGGGCACCACGCTGGCTTTCGGCGCTGCGTATGAGCCGCGCTACGATTTTGCTGCCGCCGAGACGGTGCTGGCCCTCGACGCCGATATTGTCAGCGAAGGGCCGGGTCGAGTACGCTATGCGCGCGATCTGGTGCAGGGCCGGCGTGTGCGCGCTGACACAGCAACGATGAGTCGGCTGTACGTCGCCGAACCGGTGTTTAGCCCAACCGGCGCGCTGGCCGATCATCGCCTGGCCGTGCCGGCGAGCCTGGTTGGGCAACTGGCAGCCGCGGTAGCCAACGAACTCGGCGTGGCCGCCGTTGCGCCCGCCAGCGGACTCAATGAGACACAGCGCGCCTGGGCGGCAGCGGTAGCGGCTGATCTGCGTCGCGCTGGCCGCCGCTCGGTCGTGGTCGCAGGCGAAGCGCAGCCGCCGGTCGTGCATGCGATTGCGCATGCTATCAATCTGCACCTCGACGCAGTAGGCACGACGGTGGAATACACCGAACCGGTGGCGCAGCCCGCCGATCCGCAGGCGCTGGCAGGGCTGGTGAACGATCTGCGTTCGGGCAATGTCGAACTGCTCGTGATCATCGACAGCAACCCGGTCTTCACCGCGCCGGCGGATCTGCAATTTGGCGAGGCGATGCGGCTGGCGAAGCAGGTTGTCGTGCTCAACCCTTACGAAGATGAGACGGCGGCGCAGGCAACCTGGTTTATTCCGCTCGCGCACTCGCTTGAATCGTGGTCGGATGTGCGCGCATACGACGGCACAGTCAGCATCGTGCAGCCGTTGATTATGCCGCTCTACGGCGCGCGAACCGCCCACGAATTGCTGGCGGTGCTGAACGGCGCGATTGGTGTCACCGATTACGACAGTGTGCGCGCCTTCTGGCAGCAGCAAACCGGTCTGGAAGGCGCGGCCTTCGATGATTTCTTCAAGCGAGCGCTCAGCACCGGTGTGATCGAGGGATCGCGTTTTGCGCCTGTTCCCGTCACGCTGGTCGCAGGATTGCGTCTCACCGCGCCGGCGCCCGCCACTGGACTGGAACTGATCTTCCGGCCCGATCCGGCGATCTGGGATGGCCGATATGCCAACAACGGCTGGTTGCAAGAACTGCCGCGCCCGATGACCAAACTGACCTGGGATAACGCTGCGCTGGTCAGCCCGCGCACCGCCATTCGGCTGCTCAACCTGCCCTTCGATCCAGACAGCCTGGCCGCGCCCGGGCGAGCGCGAGAGCAGGCGCTGGAGCGCCTGGCCAGCGAAAATGGGCGCATGATCGACATCACCACTCCGGCAGGCACGCTGCGCATGCCGATCTGGATCGTGCCCGGACATGCCGAGAACACGATTACGGTCAACCTGGGATACGGTCGCGCGCAGGGCGGTCGGGTCGCCGAAGGAGCCGGTTTCAATGTCTACCGGATTCGCCTGAGCAGTGATCCCTGGTTCATCAGTAACGTGAGCGTCACGCCAACACGCGAACGCTATCTGCTGGTCAGCACGCAGGATCACTGGACGCTCGAAGGGCGCGATGTGGTGCGCGCCGGCGAATTTGCTCGCTTCAAGCAAGATCCGAAGTATATCGCTAAAGAAGTCTACACCGAGAAATACGGTTCACCTGAGCGCAAGCCGCAATATCAGTCGCTGCTGCCTGGATTTGATTACAGCACCGGCAATCAGTGGGGCATGGTGATCGACCTGTCGGCCTGCATTGGCTGTAACGCCTGCGTGATTGCCTGTCAGGCCGAGAACAACATTCCAATTGTCGGCAAACAAGAGGTGGCGCGGGGTCGCGAGATGCACTGGATCCGGATCGACCGCTACTACGCCGGAGCCGATCTCGACAATCCGGAAGCCTATATGATGCCGATGACCTGCGCCCAGTGTGAGCAGGCGCCCTGCGAACTTGTCTGTCCGGTTGCCGCCACCGTGCATGATGCCGAAGGCATCAACAACATGGTGTACAACCGCTGCGTCGGCACCAAGTACTGCTCGAACAACTGCCCGTTTAAGGTGCGTCGGTTCAACTTCTTGCAGTACAGCGATCTGACCAGCGAAAGCCTGAAGCTGATGCGGAACCCGGATGTGACGGTGCGCAACCGGGGCGTGATGGAGAAGTGCAGCTACTGTGTGCAGCGAATCAGCGCTGCCCGGATTAAGGCTAAGGTTGAAGGCAATCGTCCCCTTCGTGACGGCGAAGTGGTTACTGCCTGCCAGCAGGTATGTCCAACCGAAGCGATCATCTTCGGCGACATCAACGATCCCAACAGCCGGGTAGCCCAGATCAAGCAGCAGCCACACAATTACACTGTCTTTGACGAGTTGAATCTCAAGCCGCGCACAAGTTATCTGGCCCGGGTGCGCAACCCCGGAGAAGCGCTCGCCAGCGAGCACAGCGCAGGGTAGAAGGGAGTCGGCCAGCGCGCGCTGGCCGACGCTAGAAACGAGCATTCGCGTATGGAGCACTCTGTTCGCAAATCGATCATGACGCGCATCGCGCGACTGGCGTGGCTGCCGCTCTGTCTGTTGCTGGTCGCCTGCCACGTTGACATGTACGACCAACCCAAATACAAACCGAATGCGCCCAGTACCTTCTTCCCGGATGGACGGGCGATGCAACCGCCGCCGGCCAATACGGTACCGTTGAACAGCTACAACCCTGAATCGCCGCTGATGACGGGACGGATCGACGGGCAGTTGGCCGACCAGTTGCCACCTGAGCTGAAGCTCGACGCCGCATTGCTGGCGCATGGCCAGTCGCGCTACAATGCCTTCTGCGCTCCGTGCCACGGACTGGTAGGCGATGGGCAAGGCGTGATCGCGTACCGGGGGCCAATGACCGTGCCAACCCTCCACAGTGATCGGCTCCGCCAGGTGCAGATCGGATACTTCTTCGACGTGATCACCAACGGCGTCGGCAGAATGTATAGCTATGCCGCCCGGATTCCGCCTGAGGATCGGTGGGCGATTGCGGCCTACGTCCGCGCCCTGCAGTTGAGTCAAAACGCTGATGTGGCCCTGTTGAGTGAAGCTGAAATCCAGCAAGTAAGAGCCGGACGCTAGGCTAGAGAGCGAGAGACGCGACGTATGTCTGCCCAAATCTTTCCGCGCAACGCAAATGCGATCTTTCTGGCGAGCCTCTTCGGCCTGGTGATGCTGGTCTTTGGCACCATTGCCGCCATGGTCGGATTTTACCTCTCGCCCTGGTACACTGATGTCGGGGTTGCGAAAGCGCAACCAGTTCCCTTCAGCCACAAACATCACGTCAGTGAGCTGAAGATTGACTGCCGCTACTGCCACGCCACCGTCGAGAAAGCCGCCCATGCCGGCTTTCCAGCCACTGAAACCTGTATGTCGTGTCACTCACAGGTGTGGACGACCAGCCCATTGCTGGAGGTTGTGCGCACCAGTTATCAGACTGGCGAACCGGTGGTGTGGAACCGAATCTACGATTTGCCCGACTTCGTCTACTTCAACCATTCGGTGCATCTTGCCAAAGGCATCGGCTGTAGTTCGTGTCACGGTCGAATCGATCAGCAACAGCTTGCCGCCAAAGCGCAACCGCTTTACATGGGATGGTGTCTGGGCTGCCACCGCGCGCCAGAGGATCACATCCGACCGCGCGAAGAGGTCTTCAACATGGAGTGGGATGTCAACGCGCTATCGCTGGCCGAACGCAAGCAACTGGTGATTGAGTATCAGATTCCCACCGATGGCCGTCTGACCAATTGTTTTATCTGCCATCGCTAGAGGAGAACTGCCCATGAGTCACGCTCATGCTCATAGTGAAGGACCTTCGGCTGAGAGCCTGGCGCTCAATCACGAAGTGAGCGATGCTCGCTCGCAGCCGGTCATCTGGGGATTTGTGATCGTGTTTGGCGTCCTCTTGCTGGCAATTGTCTTGATGGGGGGGGTGCTGGTCGTTGCCGCCGGCTCGATCAGCGATGCCAGCAACACACTCTCAAACAGTGAGTTCAGCCAGTTGCAACTGCCGCCCGCTCCGCGGCTCGAACAGAATCCGCGCGTCGATGGCGACCGGATTATTACCGAGGCAACCGAGCGGCTGGAAAGCTACGGCTGGGTGAACGAGCGAGCTGGCAAAGCGCACATCCCGATCGAGCGGGCGATGGAATTGATCCTGGAGCACGGACTTGATGCCGGAAAGTGAACTGAACTACCGCTAGATCGAGAGAAAACGCATGAGACGCTGGTTACCGATTGCGCTCATCGGCTGGATAGTGACCCTGGCGTTGACGCCTGCGCTGGCGTTCGCGCAGGGTGGGCGCTCAAATCCGGCTGACGGAGTGGCCTTTGAGCAGCGCATGGGCGAGCAGGTGCCGGGCGATGCCAGCTTCATCGATGAGCAGGGCGCCGAAGTGACGCTCGGTCAGTTCCTGAATACCGGCATGCCGGTCGTGCTGGTGATGAGCTACTACGAATGCCCTATGCTCTGCTCATTCGTGCGCGAGGGTGTGCTGGCAGCGCTGCAACAGGTAACCCTGACCGCAGGTCGCGATTTCCAGGTGGTCAACATCAGCATCGACCCGCTCGAAACACCGATGATGGCAGCCGCCGTCAAGACCCTCACCCTGCAGCGGTATGGGCGGGCCGGAGCAGAAAACGGCTGGCACTTTCTGACCGGCAGTGACGAACAGATTCGGCGGGTAGCCGACGCGATCGGGTTTCGCTACGTCTACGATGAGACGATCGATCAGTATGCCCACGCCGCCGGGTTTGTCATCCTGACGCCAGAAGGAAAAACAGCTCGCTACTTCTTCGGCATCGAGTTCAATTCGTCTGATGTCCGGCTTGGCATCATCGAAGCATCAGCGGGCAAGGTTGGCAATGTTATCGATCAATTGTTGCTGTTGTGTTACCAGTACAACCCGGTCACCGGCAGCTACACTCCAGCGATTATGACCATCTTGCGAATTGCCGGCGCACTTACTGTCATCGGGATCATCGTCATGATTGTGATGTTGAGTCGCTCGACCCCGGGTGGGCATTTGCCGCCGCCGCGCGAGTCGGTACCAGCCTAGAGCAGGGCAGTCACGCCCTCAGACAGGATGCAGTATGCGTGATTTTCCTCTATTTCCAGAGCAGGCATCAACCTTTGCGACCCACATTGACCAGCTCTACTTTTTTCTGGTAGCGCTCAGCCTCATCTTTGCCGGAATCTTGCCGTTCGTCATTCTGTATCTGATCGTGCGCTACCATCGCAGTCAGAAGGTCGATCGCAAAAATCCGGTTGACTCAAATCTAAAGTTAGAGTTGACGTGGACAATCATTCCACTGATTCTGGTCATGTTCGTCTTCTTCTGGGGCGCCTTCCTGTACGTGCAGATGCGCACCCCGCCAGAGCGCACCCTGGAAGTGTACGTGATCGGCAAGCAGTGGATGTGGCATGCGCAGCATCCGAATGGCAAGCGCGAGAACAATGAGTTGCATGTGCCAATCGGTCAGCCGGTGAAGCTGATCATGACCTCGCAAGATGTCATCCACAGCTTCTATGTGCCGGCCTTCCGGGTAAAGCAGGATGTGCTCCCCGGTCGCTACACGATCATGTGGTTCGAGGCAACCAAACCGGGTGAATATCACCTGTTCTGCGCCGAATATTGCGGCACAGAGCATTCCTTGATGATCGGACGAGTCGTAGCGCTGCCGCTGGCCGACTACGAGCGCTGGCTGGCAACGCCTGGCCCGGTGGTGCTTCCTGATGGCACAATTGACAGTGGACAACCGATCGTGACCGCTACGCTTGGCGATCCGATGGCGGCAGCCGGCGGACGGTTGTTCACCAGCCTGGGATGCGCTGGCTGTCACCAGATGGCCGGCGGCGGGGTCGGGCCGAGCCTGCAGGGGCTGTACGGCGCGACTGAAAAGATGGCGGATGGTTCCATGGTAACGGCAGATGAGAACTATCTGCGCGAGTCGATTCTCAATCCCAACGCCAGAATTGTCGCTGGCTACCCGGCGGTTATGCCATCGTATCAGGGACAGATCACGGAAGACCAGCTCAACCAGTTGATTGCGTATATCAAGTCGCTCGCCGACACAGGGAACTAAGCCTATGAGCACATTATCGCTTCCTCAGAGCAGCTACATTCGCGATCATTCGCGCACCTTCAGCGAATGGTTGAAGTCGTGGTTATTGACGGTCGATCACAAGCGAATTGCGATCCTCTACCTGCTGGCGATCAATTTCTTCTTCCTGCTCGGCGGGTTGGCGGCAACAGTCGTGCGGATCGAACTGATCACGCCGCAGGGCGATCTGATGTCGTCGGATGTGTACAACCGCGCCTTTACCCTCCACGGCGTCATCATGGTCTTCTTCTTCTTGATTCCGTCGATCCCGGCGGTGTTGGGCAATTTTCTGGTGCCGCTGATGATCGGGGCGCGCGACCTCGCCTTTCCCCGCCTGAACCTGCTAAGCTGGTACCTCTATATGATCGGCGGCATCTTCGCCCTAATCGCTGCCGTTTTTGGCGGAGTTGATACCGGCTGGACGTTCTACACGCCGTTTAGCTCGACCTACTCTAACTCAAACGTGGTGATGACCATCACCGGCGCGTTCATCATGGGTTTCTCGTCAATCCTGACCGGATTGAACTTTATCGTCACCATCCACAAGATGCGCGCGCCGGGGCTGACCTGGTTCCGCCTGCCCTTGTTCATCTGGGCTAACTATGCAACCAGCCTGATCCAGATTCTGGCAACGCCGGTGCTGGGCATTGCCCTGTTGCTGGTCGTGGTCGAACGACTGTGGGGCGTCGGCATCTACGACCCGGCGCTGGGCGGCGACCCGTTGCTCTTCCAGCATCTCTTCTGGTTCTACTCGCACCCGGCGGTGTACATCATGATCCTGCCGGCGATGGGTGTCATCAGTGAATTGATCAGCACCTTCTCGCGCAAGCGCATCTTCGGCTACGAGTTTATTGCCTTCTCAAGCATTGCGATCGCTATCCTGGGCTTTCTGGTTTGGGGCCACCACATGTTCGTCAGCAGCCAGTCAGTCTATGCCGGGCTGATCTTCTCGTTTATCACGATGCTGGTGGCTATTCCGTCGGCAATTAAAGTCTTCAACTGGACAGCGACACTCTACAAAGGTTCAATCAGCTACCGCACGCCGATGCTCTACGCGCTTGGCTTCATCGGTCTGTTTGTGATTGGCGGGCTGACCGGCATCTTCCTCGGCGTGACAGCGATTGACCTGCACGTTACCGATACCTACTTCGTGGTGGCGCATTTCCACTACGTGATGGTGGGCGGCACGATCATGGCCTATCTGGGCGGCATTCACTTCTGGTGGCCAAAGATGACCGGGCGCATGTACAACGAGACCTGGGGCAGCATCGCGGCGCTGATCATCTTCGTCGGCTTCAACATGACCTTCTTCCCCCAGTTCATTCTGGGTTACCTGGGCATGCCGCGCCGCTACCACGTCTATCCGCCAGAGTTCCAGATTTTGCACGTGATGAGCACCGCCGGCGCCAGCATTCTGGCGATCGGTTTCATCGTGCCGCTGATTTATCTGGGTCTCTCGCTGTGGAAGGGACGGATCGCCGGTGACAATCCGTGGGGCGCAACCGGCCTGGAATGGAAGACCTCGTCGCCGCCGCCAACCTTCAATTTCGACAAGACGCCGATTGTGACCGAAGAAGCGTATGCCTATCCGCCTGAGGCTGCCGAGCGCGATGCTGCCGCGTGGCGGCCAGGTTCACCGCTGTAGAGGAGCGTCAACCCGCGATCAGCAAAGGCATTGATACGTTCACGCAGAGGAGAGAGCGTTGGCAACGATCACACACGAACAGGCGCACACGCACGCGCATGCGCACGGCCCCGAACTGCAACACCAGTTCGAGACGCCGGAACAACAGAAGGAAGCCGCAACCCTGGGGATGTGGGCCTTCCTGATCACCGAAATTATGCTGTTCGGCGGCATCTTTATGGCCTATATCGTTTATCGTTGGGCCTTCCCTGAGGCATGGGAGGAGTCGGCAGCACTGCTCAATACCCCGCTGGCTGCCGTGAATACCGTGGTGCTGCTGGTCAGCTCGCTGACGGTTGCGCTGGCGGTGAATGCCGCCGAAGAGGGCAACAAGCGGCGGCTCCTGACCATGCTGATCTTGACGATGGCGCTTGGCCTGACCTTTTTGCTCATTAAGGGATACGAGTATAGCGAGAAGTTTGCCCACTGCGCCGGCGCCAAAGACCCGATAAGCTGGATCACGGGCAGCGACCTGCACGAGAGCCACGAGTGTCTGGTGCCCGGACGAGGCTTTATGTTCCCGGATGAGCACGGACATAGCGCAGCGAGCGGACACAGCGCGGCAGCAACGGCAACCATGCAGTCGGGTCATCAACTCTTCTTCTTCCTGTACTTCTGCGCGACCGGTCTGCATGCAATTCACATGGTAATCGGGCTAAGCGTGATGGGAACGATTACGTTCATGGCCGCGCGGAATAGCTTCTCGCCGACGTACTTTACACCGGTTGAGATCGGCGGTCTCTACTGGCACCTGATCGACATCATCTGGGTATTTCTCTTCCCACTCTTCTATTTGGTTTAGGAGGGCACGATGGCTGAACAGCATTCCCATACCCATCACCATCACGCCGGGCATGGCCACATCTCGCGCGGCACCTACTACCGGGTCTTTGTGGCGCTGATGGGATTGATGGTGTTGACCGTTGCGGCCTGGTGGGTAGAGAAGAACCTGATCGAGATGCCGGGTTGGCTGGCGGTCACGATCGCAATGTCGATTGCGATTGCCAAGACCGTTTTGATCGTCGTGTACTTTATGCACGTCAAGATTGGCAGTCGGATGACGCAGATATATGCAGCAGGAGGGTTTGTCTGGCTGATCCTGCTATTTGTGATCACGATGGTTGACTATCTGGCGCGCGGCTGGCCACCGCAGAGCGGACCGTTACCGTAAATCTTTCGCAAGGGGTGCCATTGGGGGCGCAAACCGGCTGGTTATTTAGTGGCCAGCCGGTTTGTTGTTGAGTTGTAGCTATCAGACGTTCACTTAACAACCAGCGATCGTACCACAAACGCGCGCAGTCCCCAACGAACGCGCTACACCAGAGGAAACCGCTACGCTGGCGGCTATCGAGAACACGGTGAAAGGGGATGACCTGCGGGAGACAGACGCGCACTGATCTCACGTTCCCAAGCAGAGAAAGGCTTTGCCGCGCGGCGATGAGTCGGTGCGACTGAACTGGTCGCGGGCAGCGCCAGCACATTTAGGAAAAGAAGGCGCGCAGGTCGTTGAGGCTGGTATGAGCCAGACTCGGCACAACGAGATCGGCAGGCGGCAACGGCACCTGGCCCGAAATCGCGCCGGGGACGGCAACCACCGGGCAGCCGGCGGCACGAGCGGCGCGAATGCCGTTAGGTGAGTCTTCGAGCACGAGGCAGGCAGCAGGCGGCAGACCGAGACGCGCAGCAGCGGTGAGGAAGATATCGGGGGCCGGCTTGGTCGCAGCAACATCGTCAGCAGTGACAACCGTGGCAAACCAGGAGCGGACTGCAAGACGCTGCAACCAGCCTTCGACCCAAGAGCGGCTACTGCTGCTGGCGACAGCGCAAGGGATGTCGGCAGCGCGCGCCTCGGCAAGCAATTCGGCGACGCCGGGCAAGAGCGGCTGATCGGCGCTCAGCGCATCTTTGCGCGCCTGTCGGCGCGCCAGAATCGTGGCGCGTTCGGCCTGCACTGCGGCGGCCAGCCGCGGATCGCGAGCCTGGAGCAACCTTACCAGATGGGCGTGGGCATCGAAACCAGCATTTGCTCCCAACGTGATTGCCCAGTCATGCACGCTCAAGGCCACGCCATATTCGGCATAGATCTCTTGCCAGCTCTGGAGGGCCGGCGTTTCGGTATCGACCATCAGGCCATCGAAATCGAAGATGAGGGCGCGCACAGGCATAGGTTCTTCCTTCTGAGACGGATGCATGATCGCAACACACAATCGTATCATGCCACAATTCAGGCTGCGCTGATTGCGCCTCTGGGCTGATGGCGCAACGCTCGCGATGAGATACGATACCCATGGCGCAGATATTCCCAGAGGAGGCAGGCATGGCAGATGGTGTGACAGACATGATCCGAATCCGACCATTCGATGGCAGTGATGCCGACTACGCCGCGCTGGTAACGATTGCCAATGCCGCCTTCCCAGACAATCACGACACCGTAAGCGAAACACGGCACTGGGACGCCACACGTCCGGCGCATTGCATCGACGAGCGCTGGCTGGTCGAGATCAACGGAACGGTTATTGCCGCCGCCGAGTATTTCCATGCTTCGTGGATGTACCATCCGCGCAAATTGTTTGTGAGCGTGGCAGTGCTGCCCGAATGGCAGGGACGGGGCATCGGTAGAGTATGTTATGACCACCTGATGACCACGCTGATCGAGCGACATCAGCCATTGCAGGTGCGAGCCAACTGCCGTGAAGATCGCCCCCGCAGTCTGCGCTTTCTGATCCAGCGCGGTTTTCGTGAGGAGATGCGCACCTGGGAGTCGCGGCTCGATCTGCGCGCCTTTGACCCGACGCCATTTGCCGCAGCGCTGGCGCAAGCGGCAGCGCAGGGTTTTACCATCTGCAATCTGACCGAGTGGCTGAATCGCGGGCCTGAGGCGCGCCAGCGATTGTACGAAACCATGATCGAGTTGCGCGCCGATGTGCCGCAACCGGAACCGTTCACGCCCGTCGATTTTTCTACCTGGGAACGGAGTGTGCTGGGTAACCCTGAACTCTGCCCGGAAGGTTACCTGCTGGCGCTAGACGGTGACGAGATCGCGGCAACCAGTCAGCTCTGGAAGCACCCTGAGCCGGATGTCTTGATGACGGGCATTACAGCAACTCGACGGCATTATCGACGGCGCGGGCTGGCGCTCGCGCTCAAAGTGCAGGCGCTGATCTGGGCCAGGTCTGCCGGTTACCGCGAGGTGCGAACGTACAATGCCACCACCAATCGCCCGATGTTGAGCATTAATGAAGCGCTAGGCTTTGTGAAACAGCCGGCATGGATTGAATTTGTGAAGGACGTGATTGACGATAACGCTACCCAACAGAGCAAGGAAACCGCAGGAATGGTATGATCAAGGTGAGACCCTTCCAGGCAACTAATAGTGATTACGAGATCCTGAGCTTCAGCTTCAACGGGATGGTAACCGATGCGCCGCTGGCAGCCAGCGAATGGCGTGTTCGCGATAATTTGCACAATCCGCAATTACGCCTCTATCGGGTGATCGGCGAGCTAAACGGGGAGGGTGTCGGCTTCGGCGAGTACTATCAACCAACCTGGTCAGCCGATCCCCGCCACATTGAATGCGTGGTGTACGTCCATCCTGCGTATCAGGGACGAGGCCTGGGGCGCGCGTTATGGCAACACCTGACCGAAGCATGGCAGGACGCGCAGCCGCAGCACATCTGGGTAAAGATACGCGAAGACTGGACAACCAGCCTCGCCTTTGCCAGCCGTCGCGGATTCGGCACTGAGCGTCGCCTGTGGCCCTCGCGGCTCGATCTGGCCGCGTTCGACCCAACACCGTTTCGTGGCGCCATCGAGCGCGTTTGTGAACAACAAATTGTCGTGCGGAGCTTTGCCGAGCTGATCAATGAGTGCCCCGCTTTCTGGGAGCAGTTATACGATTTTGAATGCCAGATTCTGAGCGACGTGCCAGCTACGTTTCCGCTGCGCGCGCCGGCGTTCGAGCAATGGGTAAAGTTCTACCAGCCGGATCACGGCGCGATCTGGGCCGGAAGCTTTGCGGCAATTGCCGATAGTCAAATCGTCGGGATCAGCACACTCGAAGAGCTTGATCGCAGCGCCGATCTCGAAGTTGGGTTTACCGGCGTGCGCCGTGATTACCGGGGGCGCGGCATTGCGCTGGCGCTCAAGCTGCATACCATTGCCTATGCGCGCGCCATCGGCGCAACCGGTATTCGCACCGACAACGACAGCACGAACATGGCGATGTGGCGGATCAATGAGGCGCTAGGCTTCCAGCGGATGCCAACCTGGATTGTCATGCACCGGCGCGAGCCGGACGGAGAGACGCAGTGAACGGCTGGCCCTTGATTGTGCTCAGCGGTGACGCTTACCGGCAAGGCTGGCAGCACGGTCGCGCGCTGCGCGATGCGATTGCCGCCAACCTGCGGATCTATAGCGAACGGTTCGAGCGCGAGCTACGCATGCCGCTCGCTGAGGTCTGGCAGCGAGCGCTGCGCTATGCGGCGGCAATTGCCGAACAAAATCCCGACTACGCGGCGGGTATGCGGGGCATAGCCGATGGCGCAGGGATTGAGTTTGCTGCAATTGCGGCGCTCAATGTGCGCTACGAGTTGTTTTACCAGCACTTTTGTGAGTACAATCAGCGATCAGGCAGGCCTGACGGTTGCACGGCCTTCGCGTTGCTGCCAACCGAGACGAGCAATGGGCATCTGCTGGTGGGTGAAAACTGGGACTGGATCGTCGGTGTGCGTGGCGCGCTGGCGCAAACGCGCGAAGCGGATGGCAGTCAGACGCTGGCTTTCACCGAGGCCGGCATCTTCGGCGGCAAGATTGGACTGAACTCGAGCGGGCTGGCGCTGCTGATCAACGGTCTCTCGAGCACTGCCGATGACTGGGCAAGCCTGCGGCGCCCGTTTCACGTCCGCTGTTACGAAATCCTGCGCGCTCACTCACTCGCAGCCGCCACAGCCATCATCACTGCGGAAGAGCGGGCCGGATCGGCGAACTTTTTGATCGCGCAGACACCCGATCAGGTCATCAACATCGAGGCAGCGCCGCGCGCTGTCGCGCTGAGCAGATGCGCCAGCGGCTGCCTGATTCATGCCAATCACTTCAACGATCCAGCGGCACTGGGAGTAGTTGAGCGCAACATCGAACGCTATCCGCATTCGCAATGGCGACAGGAGCGGCTGGCCGCATTGCTGGCAAGGCGGCCTCAGTCACTGGCGAGTGTGCAAGCCGCGTTGCGCGACCACGATCGCTATCCTTACTCGGTGTGCTTTCATATCGATCCGACCGATCCGCCTGATGAGCGTTATGAGACCGTCGCCTCGATCATCATTGACGCGACTGCGGGCATCATGTACGTGACCGCCGGGCCGCCATGCGAGCGAGAATATGTCGCATATACGCTCAACCCATCTGGAGCGGAGAACAGCGGATGAGACCAATGGCGCGCTGACGGCAAACTACCGGCACTCTCGCGCGAGGGATCAGCGTGGCGCAGGGATAAGCAACATCTCGGAGGAACAGACCGAATCATGACACGCACTGTTCTGTTCATCTGCACGGGCAACTATTATCGGAGCCGCTACGCCGAGCTGCTGTTCAACGCGCAGCAGATTCCGGGCTGGCGAGCAGAGTCGCGCGGGTTAGCGCTTTCCGCGGCAAACCGGGGGCCGATCTGGCCGATGGTGCTCGAACGATTGCAGCAGCGCGGCCTGCCGCTGCCAGCAGAGATTCGTTCACCGCTGGCCCTGAGCGAGCATGATCTGGCGCGAGCAGCACTGACGATTGCGCTCGATGAGACCGAGCATCGCCCGTTGATGCAGCGCCGCTTTCCGCAATGGAGGGATCGAATCGACTACTGGCAGGTACCCGATCTCCACTTGCGTCAGGCAGAGTATGCCTTTATGGTGATAGAGGCAGAAGTCGCTGCCCTGATTCAGAGTCTGCCGACGAGGTAACCTATGGAGATTGGAGTCGTCTCTGACACGCATGGACGACTGGCGCCGCAGGCGCTGACGGCGCTGACCGGAGTGGAGCTGATCCTCCACGCGGGAGACATCGGCAGTGAATCGATCCTGACGAGGCTGGCCACTGTTGCGCCGGTGCTGGCGATTCATGGCAACACTGATGGCAGCGCACTGATCCGCGCGCATCCGGCGCAGCGCTGGCTTGAGCGCGAGGGCGTTCTTATCTATATGACCCATATCGGCGGCCAACCCCGGCATCTTGTGCAATCGTTACCGATGAGCGCCGACCAGCGGCCTCCGCAGGTCTACATCTTTGGGCATAGCCATCGACCATTGTGCGACATGCACAAAGGAGTCCTCTTTCTCAATCCGGGGACAGCCGGGGCGCCACGCGGGGCCGGGTTGTCAGTGGCGCGGCTGACGGTTGCCGAAGGGCGGGCCAGCGCGGTCATCGTGCCGCTGACGGATACCAACACGTGAGGCGTATCATGAGAGAAAAGGCAGTTGTCAGGCGAACGACACCCTGGCGCGAACTGGCGCTGCTGCTCGGATTGATCGGGATGACCATGCTGTTGCCGCTGCTCGCCAATCTCTTCGACTGGGAGCGGCGCTTCTTCTTTGCGCTGCATGGCATCTGCGCGCAGAGTCACAACCTGATTACAGGCGGCGTTCAGTTCCCGTTGTGCGCGCGTGACAGCGGCATCTACACAGGATTGATGGTTACGCTAGGCGTGATCGCTGCGCGGGGCCGGTTGCGCACCGGGCGGCTCCCCCCATTGCCGATCAGCCTGACGCTGCTCGGTTTGATGGTGGTGATGGGAATAGACGGTCTCAACTCGACGGTAGCCGAACTGGGGTTACCGCCCGTGTATGAGCCGCGCGACGATCTACGCCTGCTCACCGGTCTGGGTTTCGGGATCGGGCTGGCGGTCGGGTTAACGCTGGTTGCCAATCACACCCTCCTGGCGCCTGATCTGGTGGACTTCGATCAGGCGCCGATCCACACCTGGCGCGACCTGGCGGTGGTTGCGCTTGCCCATGGGCTGGTCGCGCTGGCCATTGCCGCTAACCAGACCATGCTGGCGTGGCCGCTGGTGATACTGAGCTTGCTCGGCGTAACGGGCGTAATCGTGTTTGCGATCGGATTGCCGATCAGCGCCTTTGCCGGCCTGAGTGGGCGAGTGCGTTCAGCGCGCCAACTGCTCTTGCCGGGTATCGCTGGATTGCTGCTCGGAATCCTCTTTCTGGCCGCGATGGCGCGCTGGAAGATCGAACTGGAGGCGCAGGGGTTGCTGCCGCCGCCACTCGTTCCGTGAGGGGTGATGCAGCGTATCCGATAGCTGATCACTCTTGGGCAGAGGAGCTGAGAGACGGCGCGCAAAGGCGGGAAGTTCAATTAAACAGACAGATGACCTCTGCGCGCAAGCCTGCCCTACGCCGAAGATGATCGGCGCGCACATGAGAATCGGCTGACAGAGTGCGGAAGCGTTGCTGCCGCACGCTGCCGAAGACTGACCAGAACGTCAGACAAACGCATCCAGTGCCGATGATGCGCCTCATCGGCATCAGCGCGGCCACGATGTCGCCAGATCGTTGAGGGCCGTCCGCAGATGGTCAAGGGCAATCTGAGCTTCGGGAGGCAGTTGCGCTGGATCGGGAACCGCCTCGATCAGGCGGTTAGCGGCGATCGCCAGGCTATCGAGATGACCGAGCAGACAACCGGCCTCGCGCACCTCGACGCCGCGCCCGCCATACACAGCGCGCCAGTAATCGGCGGCAGCGAGGTAGCGCGTCTCACCCAGCAATTCAAGCGCCAGCGTGCAGCGATCAAGCGGGCGAATTGCCAGCACTTCCTGATTATTCAGCATAAGATGGCCGGGGGCATGACGGGTCAGGCTCATGCCCTCATCGGCGCGACTAACGCCATCCTCGCTCAACTGCAACGTGCGGATTTGCATACGACAGACTCCTTCACACTGACCAGCGACCATGGCGCTCAAGAGCGCTCTGGGGCAATTCAAACGGACACAAGACGAGCAACGCCTGAGCTGGAACCGATGACGGGTTATGCCAGCGATGCGGCAGATAGGCCTCGAACAGCAGACTATCACCCGGATTGATCGAGTACGGCTGATCGGCAACGAAGTACACAAACTGACCGCTCAGACCAAAAACAAACTCCTGCCCGGTATGCACAATCGTCTCAGGGCCGCTATCGGCGCCGGGATCGAGCGTGAGCAGCAGCGGTTCGAGCACACGATGCGCCATGCCGGGCGCGAGATCGGCCAGCGCGCCGTGGGGAAGCGGGATCGAATGCGCCTGACCGGCAGGCGCATAGATCACGGACTGCTTCGGCACATCAGGGGTGAAAAACGCGCTGATCGGAACCTGCAGGGTGACAGCGAGACGTTGCAGCGTGCTCACACTGGGCGACGTGCGACCATTTTCGATCAGGCTCAGGGTATTAACCGCCACGCCGCTGGCATCGGCGAGCGCGCGGATCGACATGCGACGCTGCTCGCGCAACTGACGAATACGCCGACCAACATCGACATCAGCGGTCGGATCAGCACTATGGGACCGATGCAGCACATCTGATTGAGCGCTCACAGCCAACCTCGCTCGCAGCTTGATCGCATTTCTTGCATCATTATACGCCAGCATGACGATTTGTCACCCAATATATTGGTTGCATTCTCGTAACCCGATGATGCCCTGAGCTACGTTCACGGCATCTCCTTTCGGCGATCAACCAGGCGAAGACGCGCATTCGCCAGCAAGCGATCGGGCGATGATCGCACCACAAAGGACGCGAAGTCCACAGAGATGACGCTGAGAGATCGGCGACCACATTTCCATCAGCGGCCTGCGAGAGTCTGAGAGAGGGAGGGAAGAGGGAACTGTACAAGATGGTTGCGATCGCACCACGGCTGGGCGGGCAAGATGCACCCGGCGCGGGTACGCGGTTTGGCAAAGCAAAAGAGAAGCGTTGCAAGGCAACGCCTCTCTTGATTCTAGGGAGCTGCCGGCAAATCTGGCTTCACTCAGTCGCAGGGGTACGCTGGCGCATCCGCTCGTACTTCTCGCGGGCGCGGCGGGCAAGCGCGAGCGCGCGGCGCTCACCGTGCTTGGCGATTGAGTAGGAAGTGCGCCGAATGCGATTGCCATCGCGCCAGGTCGCCTCGTAGACTTCGCGGCCATCTTTGATGGTGCGGCGCACACCAACGATGCCAGTGCTGGTGCGTGACACTCCGATCACCTGGCGCTCGGTGCGCGGCTTGCCCAACTCACGTTCGGTCGCATTGCGCCATTCGATAGCCGCAGCCAGCGCCGCGAGACGATCGCCGTAAACCGAATCGGAGAAAAACTTACTGCGGCGCTGCTTGTTCCACGTCACCCGCACGAAATAACCAAAGGTGCGCTTGGCCGGGTGATCGATGCGGGTAATTCCTTTATGTTTAGTCGTCTTTGGCCGCAGGCGAGCCGGCACCTTCTTCGCCTCAACGGATGGCTGGGCAACCGGCGCCGACAGCAACTGGCGCGCCGCTGCGGGGTCGAGATCGGGCAGCGGTTCGTAGCGCAATACGGCTAGCGGATCGCTGGAGGGGGATGTTGACACCTGATCTTCAGGCAGCGCTGTGGTCGTGACAGCCGGCAATGAAGCCGAACGGACAGAATGTCGGCGAGGCATTGCTGATAGCTCCTTTTGCAAACCGCAACGAACTTGTTATCTCGAAGGTTGAAACCTCTGACTTCTATCATACCACATTTTGCCCATTCGCTGCACAGGAATACTGGGCAAAAAAGTACAAATTTGGTTAGACAGAGCATCTGATTCGCGGTTTCTGTTTGTGACAGAAAACACGAATTCTTCATGAAAATTGTACTTTCTCTCACAAAAAAGATAAAAAGTTCCCGCCAGAACTGTCTGGCGGCAAACAAATGTCAGGCAGTGACTGAGCTGGTTCACGCGACAACAAGCAATCACGGGAAAGATGGAGAGCGCACCGAACGCTGGTATGACCGGGATGGCGGCGTGGTCATCTCCTGCTCACCCTCACTCCCACTCACGCCGGGTTTAAGAGCGGACAGAAATGATGTGCGTTCGATCTGTGGTTCTGCATCACAATGCCTCAGACGTAGGACTGCGTTCCCCCGCTCCTGCATGCGGAAGCGGAGGAGCGAGCGTGAGGGCATGGGAGGCATGCTCACGCCACGAAACGCTTCACCGAGCATACGTTCTGTCCGCCCTTGAATCACGCTGGGAGAGGGGCGAGCAGAAGCGAGCAATGGGGCACGACTCCCGCTGACGCGGGGGATTGCTGCGGGCGCTGACGCACCCGCGCACTGACAGGGATCGGGACGGCGCCGCGCGCTCTTGCCCAGGCGGGAGGACGGCGCTGGAACGCAGGAAGCGCCGCGCGCTCGCGCGCTGATCCGAACGGTAGCGACATTGTTACGTACTTGGCAGCCACACACACCGTTATGGTGAGCATGATACGGTGAGCGTGATGGGATATCGGCTGCCTGGTCATAGATTATTGGACACCTAACGTTGGTATGACATTTATTGGTCGCGCGTTTGCGAGGTTGTTACGCCTTCACAGATACGGAGGAATGATCAGAGCAGGGGAAGCGCCCGTGATCGAGTATCGCCAGCAGGAAGACATTCGCAGGCGCCCCGAGACACCACCCCGCCGAGGCAGCAACACTATGGGCGCCATACATCTGAACGCTTAACTGCGCTGGCGTGGCAGAGGCAAAAGATGTTTCGCGCCTGCGCCGCACCAACGACGACGGTGATGAAATCGGCGGCTGGCGATCGCACTCGCATATCGTCTCCATCTCCCTGCTAGCGCATCCGATGAGGCCAATCACCTCGGTGTTTCCATAGGAAAGGAGAAGCATACTTATATCTTGACAGCATAAGTATAATACGCATGCAACATCATACCAACCGGGGACACTATTCACCTCCTTCTCCCATCCCAAACATTTCAACCCTCACGTTAGCCCCATTCTCTCCTTCCCGGTTTCATTGCGCCAGCGGTTATCGCCTCTTTTTCGCTGCGCGTGGGGAGCTTATCCGTATGCCAGAAACAATTCAGTGGACGATCAGTGTCGCTGTGGCCGGTGGACCGCGCAAGGTTGAGTCGCACACGTTGCCGGTCGCTGTCTATCTGAAAGGACAGGTAGACGTTGCCGCGGCCAGCAATGGCACGCCGGGACAGGCCACAATTGACGCGCCGGCGAGCGGTGGGACGGCGCGTTTTCTCTACATTTCGGCCAGCAGGTACGACGCAACATCACCGATGACGTATACCGTCGATGGCGGCAGTGCGATCACGCTTGATGGTCCGCATCTCCTGATAGGAGCGGGCGCAGTGGCGTTGTTAGGCGGCGCCAATCTGCGCATCGCCTTTTCTAACCCGCTTAACCAGCCGGTAACAGTTGACGTGTTGATCGGGCGCGATGCGGCCTGACTAATGGATCACGTTGAAGTGAGCTAAGGAGCAAAGGTATGCCGGTCAATCTGACCTATCCGGGCGTGTACATCGAGGAGGTGCCGAGCGGCGTGCGCACAATCACCGGCGTGGCAACGTCGATTACTGCATTCGTAGGGCGGGCGCGGCGCGGGCCGGTGAATGATCCGGTGCGGATCCAGAACTTCGGTGACTACGAACGGATCTTCGGCGGGTTGTGGGAAGCGAGCACGATGAGTTATGCCGTGCAGCATTTCTTCCTCAACGGCGGCGTCGATGCGCTGATCGTGCGGCTGGTGAACGGCGCGACGCGCGCGCGGTTTAACCTGACGCCAGTGAGCGGGACAGACAACCTCACGCTGGAGGCCAGCAGCGAGGGCGAGTGGGGGAATAATCTCCGGATCGGGATCGATCATGCGACCCGACCACTGAGCAGCGCTGAGGCCAATCAGGTGTTCAACCTGACTGTAGTTGAAATTGTGCCTGGCTCGAACCCGTTGCAGGCGACACGGCGCGAGACGTTTCGCAATGTCTCGGTTGACCCGAACGCGCCGCGCTCTCTGGCGAAGGTGCTGGCGCAAGAGTCGGTGTTGTTGCGCGTGCCAGAACCGTATTCAGGCACGTTTCCCACGGTACGGCCCGCCCAGATCGGCGCCGACGGCGATCTGAGCGCGTTTGCGCCGCCGAGCGTAGCCGGCAGCGATGGCAATGAGCTGGCCAGCGCCCAGTATGAAGGCAGCTTCGAGAACAAGACCGGCATCTACGCGCTGCGCAAGGCCGATCTCTTCAACCTGCTCTGCATTCCGCCCTTTACCCGTGAAACTGATGTGAGTGAGTCGGTTTGGAACCGGGCACTGCGGTTCTGCCGCGATGAACGAGCATTTTTGCTGATTGACGCGCCGGCAAGCTGGCGCAACATTGCGGCAGCGGTGGCCGGGATCGGCACGTTGAGCAGCGCAGTGGCGCGCGATGATCATGCGGCCATCTATTTCCCGCGGGTGCAGATTCCCGATCCGCTGCGCGAGAATCGGCTGGAGGAGTTTGCGCCGTGCGGAGCGATTGCCGGTGTGTTTGCCCGCACCGATGCGCAGCGCGGAGTGTGGAAGGCGCCAGCCGGGCAGGATGCGACGCTGGTCGGTGTGCGGGCGCTGGCGGTGAACCTGACCGACGGCGAGCACGGCCAGCTCAATCCGCTGGGCGTGAACTGTCTGCGCGCGTTCCCCGTTGCCGGGAATGTGGTCTGGGGCGCGCGCACGTATCGCGGGGCCGACCAACTGGCGTCGGAATGGAAGTACATTCCGGTGCGGCGCCTGGCCCTATTCATCGAAGAGACGCTCTACCGCAGCCTGCAATGGGTGGTGTTCGAGCCGAACGATGAGCCGCTCTGGGCGCAGATCCGGCTGAATGTGGGCGCATTCATGCAGAACCTGTTTCGGCAAGGCGCGTTCCAGGGGCGGTCGCCCCGCGAAGCCTACCTGGTGAAGTGCGATCGCGAGACCACCACCCAGACCGACATCAATATGGGGGTGGTGAATATTGTGGTCGGGTTTGCGCCGCTCAAACCGGCAGAGTTTGTCGTGATCAAGATTCAGCAGTTGGCCGGCCAGATTGAGGTATAGGTGAACTGATCTACTTGCGTCTTTCATAGCCAAAAGGAGTTAGCCCATGGCTCAATTCAGCGTCAACGCGCAACGCTTCGATCCCTACAAGAATTTCAAGTTTCGCATCAAGTGGGATGGGCGCTACGTGGCCGGGGTGAGCAAGGTCTCGGCGCTCAAGCGCACCACCGAAGTGGTCGAGCATCGGGAAGGCGGCGATCCCAGCAATGTGCGCAAGTCGCCGGGACGATCGAAGTACGAGCCGATTACGCTCGAACGGGGGGTAACCCACGATACCGAGTTCGAGAAGTGGGCCAACAAGGTCTGGAATTACGGTTCGGGTCTGGGGGCAGAGGTTTCGCTGAAAGATTTCCGCAAGGATATCATCATCGAGGTCTACAACGAGGCCGGTCAACTGGCGATTGCCTACAAGGTGTATCGCTGCTGGGTGTCGGAGTATCAGGCATTGCCGGAACTCGACGCCAATGCCAATGCGGTCGCCATCCAGACGATCAAGCTCGAAAACGAGGGCTGGGAGCGCGATTACGACATCGGCGAGCCGGACGAGCCGAGTTTCACTGAACCGCAATAGCGATGAAGCCGGTTTCCGCAGCAACGTTGCTTGAGGTGTGGGAGACGGGAACGAATCAGCCGCCGATCCAGCGCGCGCTGACCTTGCTGACGCCGTTCTTTCCCGAACTGACGATGGCCGATCTGGTCGGTTTGCCGGTTGGGATGCGCGACGGGCTGGTGTTGCTGGCGCGAGAATGGCTGTTTGGCCCGCAGATGGAGTGTGTTGCCCGTTGTCCGGCCTGCGCGAGCACGCTGGAGTTTGTGGTTCAGACATCAGAGCTGCGCGCGCTCGCGCGTCGAACCAGCGCGCCGCAGTGTGTCGAGATTGAGGGGCATCAGGTTAGCTTTCGCCTGCCGACAAGCGCCGATGTGCTGGCCCTCGCCGCTGAGACTGGCGGCATCCGGCAACTGGTCGAGCGGTGCCTGCTCGCAGAGTCAGGGCCACTCTCGGATCAGGCAGTGATAGCGGTTGGCGCAGCCATGACGCAGGCCGATCCACTCCTCCATCTAACCGTGACGATTACATGCCCGGAATGCGGACACGAATGGGCAGCGCCGTTCGACCTTGTGACGTTTGTCTGGCGAGAACTGGATGATTGGGCGCGCCGCTTGCTGACTGAGACGCATGCGCTGGCGCGCGCGTATGGCTGGAGTGAGCGTGAAATCCTGGCGCTCAGCCCGCAACGACGCGCCTTTTACCTGCGATTGGTGTATGATGAACGATCTGCTGGCTCATCTGTTGGCGCGAAGTTTTAGATCTGAGCTGCGCGATGCGGTGCAGCCGCGGCTTCCAGCGCGGTTTGAGCGCGCGCGCGCATCGCTAACCGAGCCAACGTCGTTCCCAGACACCGCGCGCCAGACACTCTCACCATTGACACGCGCGCCGTTGGTTCCTCCTAACGCGCCAGCGCCGCCGCTCACAACAACATTGCCGCCCAACGCGCCAGCGCCACCGCCCGCGACAACATTGCCGCCCAACGCGCCAGCGCCGCCGCCCACGACAACGCCGCCCGGCGCGTTACCTGCGCTTCCCGCCCGATTGCTACCGCCCGCAGACAGCCAGGCGTCATTACCGGCTCAGTTGCCAGCCGCATCGCCGGCTCAGCCGGCAATGGCTGACGCACCGATAGAACCAGCCCAGAATGGGCCGCGAGCGACTGGGCGAGTGATACCCTCAGCCTCTGATACGCCGGCGGAAGCAGCGCAGCCGGTTACCGACTCTTTGGCGATCTCGCCAACGCCGAAACTGAATAGCGAACGTCACAGCGGAGGCGAATCACCGATTGCGCCGCCGCCGCCAGCGTCAGGGTCAGCGCCAATGAGCGCAACCGCGCCAGGCGCGCTGCCAGTGACGGTGAGCAGCAATAGCCCAACGCCAGTCGTTTCGGCCCGTCAGGAGACGGAGCTGCCGCCGCGCGCGCCTCGGATCACGATCTCGATTGGTCGCATCGAGATTCGCGCCATCCCAGCGCCGCCGCCATCCGCCCAACCTCGATCACGGACGCCAGCGCCAGCGCTGAGTCTCGATGACTATCTCAGCCGACGCAATGGAGGACGGCGATGAGCAACGCGCTGGCCATTGCCGCAGTCACGGCGGTCTTGCGCGATCTGTTGCAAGACGGTTTGATCGATCATGACATCACCGGAACGCTGGGTGATGTGACGGTGAGTGTGCTGGCGCCGGCTCAGGCGCTGGCCGCGTTTACGCCGGGAAGCGGACAGCTCAATCTTTTTCTTTACCAGGTGACGTTCAATCCGGGCTGGCGCAATCACGGACTGCCATCGCGTTCACAACGCGGCGATCTGATCAGCGATCCGCCGCTGGCGCTCGATCTGCACTACCTGCTCACTGCCTACACCGATCAGGATTATCTGGCGGAGTTGTTGCTCGGCTACGCCATGCAACTGCTGCACGAGACGCCAGTACTGGTCCGCGACGCAATTCGCGCGGCGCTGGCGCCACCCTCGCCGGTGAGTGGCATTTCACTGCCCGGATCGGCGCGCGCCAGTCTGGTTGCCGCTGATCTGGCCGATCAAATCGAACAAATCAAAATCTCTCCCGAACCGCTGAGTCTCGAACAGGCGTCACAGATCTGGTCGAGTATGCAATCGCCGTACCGGCCTTCAGTGGCGTATCAGGCATCGGTGGTTTTGATCGAGAGTCGGCGGCCCACGCGCCGGGCATTGCCGGTGCGCTCGCGCAATCTCTACGTGCTGCCGACGCAACAGCCGCGCATCACCCGGCTCGGTTCGCAACGCGCGCCTACCGATCCGATCAGTTTCCAACCACCCATTCTGCCCGGTGATCGACTGGTCATCATTGGCCAGGATCTGCGCGGCGACGATGTTGTCGCGCGCATTGGGGAGGTCGAGATCAGTATTGCGCCTGACCAGAATACGGGTAGTCAGATCATCGTTCCGCTGCCGACCAGTCTGCGCGCCGGTGTGCAGGCAGTGCAGGTCATGCAACGCTGGCTGCTCGGCACGCCACCAACGCCGCATCGGGGGGTCGAGTCGAACGTGGCAGCGTTTGTGTTGCATCCGACGGTCAGCGCCAGCGCTGGCCCGCGCAACAGTAACGGGAATGTCACGATTACGCTGACGATCAACCCGCCGGTAGGCAAGAAGCAGCGTGTCGCGCTATTGCTCGACGAGACTCCGGCGCCGGCCAATCGGCCCCCGCGTTCGTTTGCGCTGACGCTGCCCGCGCGCGCCGATGCGCCGCCGCCCAACGACACCGATACGACCCTCACGATCACGACTGCGGCAGTGCCAGCGGGAACCTATCTGGTGCGAGTGCAGGTTGATGGCGCCGAAAGCCCGCTGAGCGTCAGCGGCGGCGGTTACAGCGGCCCAACGGTGAATATTCCATGAGCGTAGCCACAGCCCACAACTGGATCACTGCTAATCAGCGCTACCTCATGGCGGCGCTAGAAGTGATACGGTGTCGCCTGGCGTCCGAGCCTGATCGCGGGCTGGCGCTGGCCGCAGCCGAACAGACACTGGCTGCGGCGCGTGAAGCAATGCCCGCGCTATCGGCACTCGAACGGTTGCGTATCATCTTCGGGCTATCGGATTTCGAGACCGAGGCACTGTTGCTCTGCGCCGGAGTCGAACTCGATAGCGGTATTGCGGCGCTCTGCACTGCGGCTCAAGGCGTGGCCCGGCCAACGATTGGGTTAGCGCTGGCCCGATTGCCGGCGGCGCACTGGAGCGCATGGACGCCAACCGCGCCATTACGCCACTGGCGGTTGATCGATCTGGTGGAGAGCGAACCACTGACAGGTGCGCCGTTGCGGATCGATGAGCGCGTGCTGCACTACCTGCTTGGGGCGACCACGCTCGATCGACGCCTGCAACCGCTGGTGCGACTGCTCGAACCAGCGCCAGCGCTGTCGCGGGCGCACCAGCGGCTGGCTGAACAGATCGCGGCACTGTGGGAGGTAGAACGCGATCCGCCTCTCGTCCAGCTCTGCGGCGCCGATCTGTCCAGCCGACAGGCGATTGCGGCTGCCGCCGGCCATCTGGCCGGGCGGGTTGTCTATCGGTTACGCGCCGAGGATGTGCCCGGCGAAGCCGCCGAGCAAGAGCTGCTGGCCCGGCTGTGGGAGCGGGAGGCCGCGCTGAGCAGTGCGCTCCTGGTGATCACGGTCGGCGAGGCAGACATACCGCGTAGCGTGAGCAGCTTTCTTGAGCGGGTGCAGGGCGCGATGATGCTGGCTGCTGCCGACGCAATGCCGCCGGGCGAGCGATTGATGGTGCGATTTGACATTCCGCCAGCCGATCAACGTGAACTCTGGCAGCAGATTCTGGGCAACGACAGCAGCGCACTGAACGGCCACGCGGCAGCTTTGCAAGCGCAGTTTACCCTCGACGCCGCCACGATCCGTGCAGTGAGCCTGATGGCGCCGGATGGCCAGCTCGCCAGTTGGTGGGAAGCATGTCGGAGTCAGTGTCGAGCGCGACTCGATGGTCTGGCGCGACGGATTGCAACCGCTGCCGGTTGGGACGATCTGGTGTTGCCTGCCGAGCACATGGCAACGCTGCGCCAGATCGCCGCCCATGCGCGCCAGCGGTCGCGCGTGTATGACCAGTGGGGATTTGGCGCGCGCGGCGAACGCGGACTGGGCATCAGCGCACTCTTTGCCGGGCCGAGCGGCACCGGCAAGACGCTGGCGGCAGAGGTATTGGCCAACGAGTTGCAGCTCGATCTCTACCATATCGATCTGAGCGCAGTGGTGAGCAAATACATCGGCGAGACGGAGAAGAATCTGCGCCGCATCTTCGATGCCGCGGAAAGTGGTGGCGCGATCCTGCTGTTCGATGAAGCCGATGCATTGTTTGGTCGGCGCAGCGAGGTCAAAGACAGCCACGACCGCTATGCCAACCTTGAAGTGAGCTATCTCTTGCAGCGGATGGAAGCCTACCGCGGGCTGGCCATCCTCACCACCAATATGAAGCAGGCCATCGATAGCGCCTTTCTGCGCCGGATTCGCTTTATCGTCAACTTTCCGTTTCCTGACGCTACCCAACGGCAGCGAATCTGGCAGTGCATCTTTCCGCCGGCAACCCCGCTCGGCTCACTCGACTGGGGGCGGCTGGCGCAGTTGAACATTGCCGGCGGCAACATTCGCAGCATTGCCCTGAATGCCGCATTTCTGGCCGCCGATGCCGGCGAACCGGTGCAGATGAAGCATATCTTGAGCGCAGCGCGCAGCGAGTACGCCAAACTGGAGAAACCGCTTACCGAGACAGAACTGCGGGGATGGGGATGAATGACGCGGTCATCGAGATCCAGATCGACGAGCTGGTCGTCACCGGCCTGAGCGGGATCGACCGGGCACGCCTTGGCGCAGCGCTGACGGCTGAGCTGGAGCGGTTGATTGCCGAAACGGGTCTGCCGCCAGCCCTGCTGACGCGCGAACCGCATCTGACACTCGATGGCGGCGCTGTTCGGCTACGACCGGGCATGCGAGCAGAACAGATCGGACAGGAGATTGCCCGCGCACTCTACCGGAGCTGGTCGAGATGAAGATAGCAGTGCGAGCGCCAACCCATCGCCACCGCTCAAACCGCTCAGAGACGGCGGCGCGCAGCGATGCGCGCAAGCTGCTGGCGCAGGCTGCATCAGCTCACCCCATCTCGTTGCCGCATCGCGCCACGCTGGAAGCGCGCTTCGGCCAGCGGCTCGATCAGATTGCGGTCTACGCCAGCCCTGACGCGCAGGCAGCGCTGGCTTTGCTCGACGCCGAAGCGGTCACGTATCAGGGCGCCATCTTCCTGCCCGATCCGCATCCCGCTCTTGATCTGATCACCCACGAGGTGGCGCATGCGTTGCAGATGCAAGCCGGCGATCACGGCAACGCCGAGATCGTGACCGACGCCGATCCAGCCGAGCGGGAAGCGGCTGCGCTGGCTGCGCAGGCGAGTCAGCTTGCCGCGCCGGCGCCAGCGCTGGCAGTGCATGAGACGCTGCCGCCGACAGCGCTGGCGCTCCGTCGCGCCGGCGCATCCGGCGCCCCGCCTAACGCTGCTGCCGAAGCAGTTTTCGAGCGAACGGTTGAACGTGAACCGACACCAATCCGATCAGCCGCGCCGAATCCGCCCACGCCGGCAGCGCCCTCATTGACTACGCCATTCTCACCCCCGGCAATGGCGCCTGAGCAAGCAGCCTTTGCGTTGCCGCCAGCGCCAGCCCCCGGCATCAGCGCAACGGCGGTCGCTGAGCGCCAGGCCGTTCAGGCCGCAACGGAAGCGGCGCTGGCAACCGCGGCCAGCCCGGAAGCATTGATGGTCACTTTCGCCAACGCGCCGCCGACCGTCAAAGCGCAGCGCGCCGCAGCGTTAGGCGGTGAGATGGATCGTCTGGCTAAAGCGAACCAGGCCGGCTTTGCCGATACCGTACCCGATTTGCGCGCCGAGCTACACTGTCAGGTTGAGCCAGCGCCGTCGCTGGAAGTTGCTACGCCCGCTGCGCGCGCGCTCGACCTGGCGGTTGATGAACCGCTGCCCCAACCAGAGCTGCCGCCAACGCCAGACCCAGGGCGCTACACAGCCAATGACGCCATCACTGCCAGCGTTTCGCGCCTGATGAGCGGCGAAGCCGATGAGCGGGCCGCGAATCTGACCACTCAACTGCGCGACGTGCGCACCAGCGACGACATCGCGACCTCGCCCGGCGCGCCGCCGCCCATTCCGCTCAGCGGCGGCGCCGATCCGGCTCAGATCGATGAGCAGATCGGCGAGGGAATCACACAGACCCGACAGATGCGCGCGGAAGCGGCGCAGGCGGTGATCAACGGGCCGGGGCCGGAACAGGCGCAACCGGCGACGCTCGACGAAGCCTACCCGGTTGGGGAACTGGCGCAGCCGGAGATAGCAGCGCCGGCAATGCCAGCCGAACCGCAGGCATACCTGGAGATGGGGCTGCCGCCGGAGGTGCAGACTGCCTTCGATCAGCAACAACAGGCAACGATGGAATCCAGTCTGGCTGAGGCGCGCGCGCAGGTAGACGAAGCGAGCGCAGAACGAGACCGGCAGCGCGCTGAAGCGGTAGCCGAGGCGCAGGCGCAGGCGCAAGAACAATCAGCGCAGGCTGACGAACAGCAGCGGGCAGGGGTAAGCGAGGCGCGTCAGCGCATTCAAACCGCCCGTCAGGAGACGCTGGATGCGCAACAGGCGGCGGTCACCGACATCGAGCAACAGGCGTCTGATGAACGCGCAACCCGCCGGCGCGACATCGACGAGCGCGCGCGCGCCGATGAAGCGCAGATCGAGCAGCGCTACGCGAATGCGGAGCGTGAGGCGCAGGCTGAAGTGGCGCAAGGCGAACGAGAGGCCGCCGCCGAACGAGAGCGGGCCGCCCGGGAAGCGCGCGAACAGAGCTGGTGGGATCGGGCGGTCAACTTCGTGCGCGACGCCTTTGCTGCGCTGACCCGCGCGATCGGCGCTATCTTCGACGCGGTGCGCCGCGCGGTCAACGCCGTGCTCGATGCGGCCAAAGCCTTTGCAATGCGCCTGATTGACGCCGCAGTCGCGTTTGTCAATGGCGTCATCGCCGCCTTCGGCGCCCTGCTGAAAGGGTTGATCGACACTCTGATCGGGTCGATCTTCCCCGAACTGGCTGCGCGACTCAACGCCGCCATCGATGAGGCGGTGGCCTTTGCGCAGCGCGTGGTCACTGCGGCTGCCGAAGGTCTCAAAGCCGGCATTGCCGCGCTGGTCGAAGGGTTGCGCGCCGGTCTCAATGCGATCATCAATGCGTATCAGGCGGCAGTGCAGATAGCGCTGGCTGCCGTGCAGGCGGCGCTCACCGGCGATTGGGCGGCGCTGGCGCGGATGGCGCTGGAGGCGGTGCTAAGGGTAGCCGGGATCGATCCAGCAACCTTCTACCAGTTCATCGGGCGAGCGCAGGAGACCTTCCAGCTCATTCTCGACGATCCGGGCGGGTTTGTTGGTCACCTGATCGATGCCTTCCTCGGCGGGGTGCGCCGGTTTGCCGACAACTTCCTGACCCACCTGCAGGCCGGGATTATCGGCTGGCTGACCGGCGCGATCGGCGGCGCCGGGATCCGGTTGCCGGAACGCTTCGATCTGATGGGCGTCCTCAGTCTCATCCAGCAGATCCTTGGGTTGACATGGGAACGGTTACGCGAACGGGCTGTTCGGCTGATCGGCGAACGCGCCGTGGCCGTGATCGAGTTCGTGGCCGATTACCTGCGCACCCTGATCGAAGGCGGCTGGGATGCGCTCTGGCAGCGGATTCAGGACGACCTGGCCAGTCTGCGCGATATGGTGTTGCAGGGGATCAAAGACTTTCTGTTCGAACGGATCGTGATGGCGGCGATCACCCGCCTGGCCACGATGTTCAACCCGGTGGGCGCGATCGTCAATCTGATTCTGACTGCTTACAACCTCTTCACCTTCTTGCGCGACCAACTGACGCGCATCATCGCTGTAGTGCAGACGGTGATCAACGCGATCGGCGACATCGCCCGCGGCATCATTCAGCCGGCGGCGCAACGGGTCGAAGAGGTGCTGGCAGGGCTGCTGCCGCTGGCGATCGACCTGCTGGCGCGGCTGCTCGGCCTGGGCAACGTTGGTAACCGGGTGCGCGAGATCATCGAGCGGGTGCGGGGCGTGGTTGATCGCGCCATCGACCGGCTGATCGAGCGAGTGCGCGGGATGTTTAGGGGGGGTGATGCAGAACGTCGCACGGAGGCGGAATCTGCACCCATGCATGCAGCCGGACAACCTGCTGATAAATCATTCCAGCTCGCCCGCCAGAACCACACGCTGCGCGGCAGACTCACGGGTCGAAGACTTACCATCCTCATGGCAAGTAACAGTTGGTCTGAATTAGATGGCCTGATTACTAATATCCGCCGCCTCTACATCACAGGAACCGGCGACCGACCTGGTCTGATGCATGCTACCCCCAGACTTGCTCACCAGCTTGATCAGCGTCTTAAGGAGGTAGAAAATGTCACGTTTCAGGTTATTCGTGATGCAGAGGCATCTCCCGATGAAGCACAGCGAGTGGTTGTAACTAACGCTGGTCTGGATCGTATCAAGACACTACTCGCTCCGCTTAGAGAACCACCTTTCTTTGTTGACATCATTGACAACACCCAGTCTCCAACTCACCGTTATTCACCCGTGAGTACAGATGGTCATGGACGAGCGGTTAGCGCTGTAGGCGATCCAATCAGCAGTGCTTCACGAGGAGAGGGCAGTGCTGCCAGCGTTGATCCACCCGGTCTCAGGATTCTGGACGGTATGACCGGTGCACCAAAATATGAGCGAGGGCATCTGCTTGCCAATGCTCTTGGCGGACCAGGCAACGACATTCGCAATCTGACACCGATTTCGCCCGCTACAAACATTGCAATGCGTGACGGCCCAGAAGAGCAAGCGCGCAATGCCATCTATGATGCAACAGCGTATCCGCCCAATATATTGCGGTATGTTGTGCGATGCCGCTATCGCGATATCAGTGGATTAGAAAGCTGGTTGACCCGTTCGTTGGGTGCAGCAAGTGGTTCAGCTATGAGGCTCTACACCCTTGCACGCACCAACACCAGTTTGAATGCCACGAATGTGCATAATGCACTCGGCGGCACGACACAACTGCCACTCAATACGGTAACGTCCAATCTTGACTCGATTCGCAAGCAGCTTGCCTACTACTTTATGACGCATCAGATTAATATCACTATCCAAAGCCTGCAAGGGCCGACGGCAATTACACCAAATCATTCGGTAAGCAACCATCAAGGTTTCACGTTGCCGTGATTGAACATTGAGGACTGCTGCAATGAAACAGATGATGTTGCAACAACGAACGCACACTGGCGTCTTGTCACGCATTGACGAAACAAGCAAGCGCAGCCATATTCGTTCGACACACTTCAGCGCATCGTCCCACCCCCTCGACCCGGCCACCCGCGCCCGTTTCGAGCCGCGCTTCGGCTACGATCTGAGCGCGGTGCGGA
>FWWM01001502.1_pt1 | contig 69600 bp, 67 predicted proteins | sample 2228351 | NCBI WGS metagenome assembly FWWM01 (sample SAMEA103939774, study PRJEB20133) | metagenome | reverse complement strand
GCAAGACGGCAAGATCATCCGCCCGAGCGCCAACTACATCGGCCCCGCCCCCCGCCCCTGGGTACCCATCGAACAGAGGGGGTAGGAGGAGTCCGGCCCGCGGGGCGTCGCCCCGCGGGGCACCGGGCCTCGGCCGCCCTGGCATGAACCCGAGAAGGAAGAGCCATGGAAGCGCAACCGTTGAACGTCCGCCCTGCTCCCGACCCGGAGCTCACGGACATCGCCGATTACGTCACCCGGCATGAGATCAGGAGCGAGGAGGCCTATTCCACCGCCCGGCTGTGTCTGATGGATACCCTGGGCTGCGGACTGGAAGCCCTGGGGTACCCGGCCTGCACCAAGTTGCTGGGCCCCATCGTGCCGGGCACGGTGGTTCCCCACGGAGCCCGCGTCCCGGGCACCCAGTTCCAGCTCGATCCGGTGACGGCCGCCTTCAACATCGGCGCCATGATCCGCTGGCTGGACTTCAACGACACCTGGCTCGCCGCCGAGTGGGGCCATCCTTCCGACAACCTGGGAGGCATCCTGGCCACCGCTGACTGGCTATCCCGTACCGCCATCGCCTCGGGGAAACCCCCCCTGACCGTGCGCCACGTGCTGGAGGCCATGATCAAGGCCCACGAGATCCAGGGAGTGATCGCTCTGGAGAACAGTTTCAACCGGGTGGGCCTGGATCACGTGATCCTGGTGAAAGTGGCCACCACCGCCGTGGTAGCCCACATGCTCGGGTGCACCCACGAGGAGATCGTCAACGCGGTGTCCAACGCCTGGATCGACGGCCACAGCCTGCGCACCTACCGCCACGCCCCCAACACGGGCCCGCGCAAGTCCTGGGCGGCGGGCGACGCCACCAGCCGGGGGGTGCGCCTGGCGCTGATGGCGAAGAAGGGCGAGATGGGCTACCCGTCCGCCCTCACCGCCAAGACCTGGGGCTTCTACGACGTGCTGTTCCGCGGGCAGAAGCTCAAATTCCAGCGGCCCTACGGCTCCTACGTGATGGAGAACGTGCTGTTCAAGATCTCCTTCCCGGCGGAGTTCCACGCCCAGACCGCGGTGGAATGCGCCATGCAGCTCCATCCCCAGGTGAAGGGCCGGCTCGAGGAGATCGACAGAATCGTGATCCGCACCCACGAGTCCGCCATCCGCATCATCGACAAGAAGGGGCCTCTCCACAACCCGGCGGACCGGGACCACTGCCTCCAGTACATGGTGGCGGTGCCCCTGATCTTCGGCCGGCTGACCGCCGCCGACTACGAGGACGATGTGGCCGCCGACCCGCGCATCGACCGGCTGCGGGAGAAGATGGAAGTGGTGGAGGATCCCCAGTTCAGCCGGGACTATCTGGACCCGGACAAGCGCTCCATCGCCAACGGCATCACCGTCTATTTCAAAGACGGAACCAAGGCCGGCGAAGTGGTCGTGGAATACCCCGTCGGCCACCGGCGCCGCCGCAGCGAGGGGATTCCCCTGCTGGAAGCCAAATTCCGCACCAACCTGGCGCGCCGCTTCCCGCCGAAGCAGGCCTCGGCCATCTTCGCCCTGTGCCAGGACCAGAAGGCCCTGGAAGCGACCCCGGTGCACGAATTCGTCGACATGTTCGTGATCTGACTTGCGCGGCAGCATCGATCCACCTCATACGCGTACCCGGTCAGGGACCGAGAAAGGACTTCAGGCCATGAGCCACAACCTCTTCCATTCGCTCAAGGAATTCACCCCCGCCAAGGGCAGGAAGGGCAAGCTCTATTCCCTCGCCGCCCTGGAGAAGGCCGGCCTGGGGAAGGTGTCCCGCCTGCCGGTCTCCCTGCGCATCGTCCTGGAGTCGGTGCTGCGCAACTGCGACGGCAGGAAGATCACCGAGGAGCACGTGCGGGAGCTCGCCGCCTGGCGTCCCAACGCGCCCCGTACCCAGGAGATCCCCTTCGTCGTCTCCCGCATCGTGCTGCAGGACTTCACCGGCGTGCCCCTGCTGACCGACCTGGCGGCCATGCGCGGCGTGGCCCAGCGCCTGGGCCGGGATCCCAAGCTGATCGAGCCCCTGGTCCCCGTGGACCTGGTGGTGGACCACTCGGTGCAGATCGACTACTACGGCAGCCGAGAAGCGCTGGAGCTCAACATGAAGCTGGAATTCCAGCGCAACCGGGAGCGCTACCAGTTCATGAAGTGGGGCATGCAGGCCTTCGACAGCTTCCGCGTGGTGCCGCCGGGCATCGGCATCGTGCACCAGGTGAACCTGGAATACCTGGCGCGGGGCGTGCATCGCAAGAACGGGGTCTACTTCCCCGACACCCTGGTGGGCACCGACAGCCACACCACCATGATCAACGGCATCGGCGTGGTGGGCTGGGGGGTGGGGGGCATCGAGGCGGAAGCAGGCATGCTGGGCCAGCCGGTGTACTTCCTCACCCCGGACGTGGTGGGGGTGCACCTCAAGGGACGGTTGCGCTGGGGCGTGACCGCCACCGACCTGGTCCTCACCATCACCGAGATGCTGCGCAAGGCCAAGGTGGTGGGCAAGTTCGTGGAGTTCTTCGGCGAAGGCGCGGCGGCCCTTCCCGTGCCGGATCGGGCCACCATCGCCAACATGGCCCCCGAATACGGCGCCACCATGGGCTTCTTCCCCGTGGACGACAAGACCGTCCAGTACCTGGAAACCACGGGCCGCACCCAGGAGGAGGTGTCGGCGTTCAAGGCCTATTTCCAGGCCCAGGGGCTCTTCGGCATGCCCAAGGCCGGCGACATCGATTACAGCCAGGTGCTGGAGCTGGATCTCGGCGCGGTGGAGCCGTCCCTGGCCGGGCCCAAGCGGCCCCAGGACCGGATCCAGATCGGGCAGGTGAAGGCCCGGTTCACCGAGCTCTTCGCCAAGCCCATGACCGAGAACGGCTACAACAAACCCAGGGAGGAGCTGGGCAGGCGCTATCGCGCCACCCTGGCCCGGGGCAACCCGGCGAGCGGCGGCGGCGTCGTCAGCGCCGATTCGCTGAACAACGGCGCTCCCGCCGACGTCGTGGAAATGGTGGACAACCGCCCCACCCCCGACCTGGTCACCCTGGAGCGCCCGGCGCCGGAGACGGTGGAAATCGGCCACGGGGACGTGCTGATCGCCGCCATCACCTCCTGCACCAACACCTCCAACCCCAGCGTGCTGATCGCCGCGGGCCTGCTGGCCAAGAAGGCGGTGGAGAAGGGGCTCACCGTCAGGAAGCACATCAAGACTTCCCTCGCCCCCGGATCCCGGGTGGTGACCGAATATCTCAAGCGCTCGGGGCTCCTTCCCTACCTGGAGAAGCTGGGCTTCTACGTCTCCGCCTACGGCTGCACCACCTGTATCGGCAACGCCGGTCCCCTCGATCCCGGCATCGAGGAGGCGATCGTGAAGAACGACCTGGTGTGCGCGGCGGTCCTCTCCGGCAACCGCAACTTCGAGGCCCGCATCCACGCCAACATCAAGGCCAACTTCCTGGCGAGCCCGCCCCTGGTGGTGGCCTACGCCATCGCCGGCACCATGCTCAAGGACCTGATGACCGAGCCCCTGGGCATCGGCAAGGGCGGCAAGCCCGTGTACATCGGCGACGTCTGGCCCAGTCCCCAGGAAGTGGCCGACGCCCTCCAGTACGCCACCGACCCCAAGGTGTTCCGGCGCCTGTATTCCGATTTCACCAAGGACAACGCCCTGTGGGAGAGCATCCCGGCGCCCAAAGGCCAGGTCTACGATTGGCCCGCGTCCACCTACATCGCCGAGCCGCCCTTCTTCAAGGACTTCGACCTGCAGCCGGGCGCAGTCACCGATATCCTGGGGGCGCGCGCCTTGGGGATCTTCGGCGATTCCCTCACCACCGACCACATCAGCCCGGCCGGCGCCATCAAGGAGGATTCCCCGGCGGGCCGCTATCTCATCGAACATGGCGTGAGCAAGGCGGATTTCAATAGCTATGGAGCCCGCCGGGGCAACTACGAGGTCATGGTGCGCGGCACCTTCGCCAACGTGCGCATCAAGAACTTGATGCTCCCGCCCAAACCCGACGGCAGCCGGGTGGAGGGGGGCTACACCCTGTACCAGCCCACCGGCGAGCAAATGACCATCTTCGAGGCGGCCATGCGCTATATCGCCGAGGGAACGCCCACCGTGGTCTTCGGTGGCGAGGAGTACGGCACCGGATCCTCCCGGGACTGGGCCGCCAAGGGCACCCAGCTCCTGGGCGTAAAGGCGGTGATCGCCCGCAGCTTCGAGCGCATCCATCGGTCCAACCTGGTGGGCATGGGCGTGCTGCCGCTGCAGTTCAAGGGGTCCGATAGCGTTCAGTCCCTGGGCATCCGGGGCGACGAGCGCTTCGACCTCCTGGGCCTCGAGGACATCCGCCCCCAGCAGGACGTGGAACTGGTGATCCACCGCCGAGACGGCTCCCGCCAGGAGGTGACCCTGCTCTGCCGCATCGACACCCCGATCGAGGTGGACTACTATCGGCACGGCGGCATCCTGCCTTACGTCCTAAGGCAGTTGATGGCGTCCTGAAGCGGCGCGCTAGCCCACCGTGCGGGGCCCATCCGGCAGTGCCGGATATGGGCCCCTGCCATCTCCGGACCCTTCCCGAGGCGGAGTAAAATTCGCGTGAAGGCGCGGCAGGCCGAAGCTTTCGAGGAGGTCCTCCCATGACGGAGAAAATGGTAAAAAGCGACGAGGAATGGAAGCGGCTATTGACTCCTGAGCAGTACCAGATCACCCGGCGCAAGGGCACGGAGCCGGCCTTCACCGGCCAATATTGGGATTGCAAGGAGCCGGGCCTGTACCGCTGCGTGTGTTGCGGAGCGGCGCTTTTCAGCTCGGAGACCAAATTCGATTCCGGTACTGGCTGGCCCAGTTTCTGGAAACCCGTTTCACCGGACGCGGTAGCGCTGGAAGAAGACAATTCCTTTTTCATGCAACGCATCGAAGTGCTGTGCAACCGCTGCGACGCGCACCTCGGCCACGTGTTCGACGACGGCCCCCAACCGACGGGGCTGCGCTACTGCATCAACTCCGCCGCCCTGCGGCTCGACCCCGGGAAGGAATGACTGGGCTTGCCCGAGCCGCCCGCGCGCTACTCGCCGCCCAGGAAGTCCAGGGTGGACAAGGCGAGGGAGCGACGCCTGCCCAGCTCATCGAGGCTCTGGAGCAGGCCCTCGCTGCTTTCGCGGCCCTGGACCAGGCCCATGGCACCACCGGAGCGCTGGAGGACGAGGATCCCAGCGCGCTGGGGGAATACGCCTTGGCGTGCCTGTCCGATCTGAACCTCTGGGTCCAGCGATTGGGGTGCAGCGGGGAGCGCCAATGGCTGGACCAGGCCACGCTGGAGGTGGCCGACTGGATCGTTCGCCACGGAGGCCGGCTGCGCATCTTGGAGCCCCTGGTGAACGCCTTGGCCACCCGGGCAAATGGCCTTCAGGCGCGGGAGGACCTGGCGGCCCTGTTCGATGCGATGGGCCCGTTCATCGACCGGGTGGATCCCTCCCTTCGGGCCGATCCGAACCGGGCCGACCCTGAACACCCGTGGCGCCTCCTGCTCTTTAACTACGCCATCGTGGCCACTCGGACCCAGGATCCCGAGCGCATGACCCGAGCCTATCGCTTGTTGGAAGCCTGGCTGCCAGAGACCTGCCCGGACTTCTTCGAGGAGGCCCTGCGCCAATCCCGCAAACCCGTGTACGGAGACGAGGTCCGGACCCTGATGCGGGAATACCACCAGCGCTGGACCGTGCGGCATTGATCCCCTCGTGCTACAATGCAATCCCTTGATCCTCCATTCGTGATCGCCCGCGACCTCCTGGCCGTCCCTCGCCCGACCCGTTCGTGAAGCTCCTGTTCGACCTTTTTCCGCTCATCGTCTTTTTCATCGCATTCAAGCTTCAGGGCATCTATGCCGCCACAGCCGTTGCTATCGCGGCCACCTTCGTCCAGATCGGTTGGGTCTGGTGGCGGCGGGGTGCCGTAGACACCCTGCTGTGGGTAAGCCTGGGGGTGATCGTGGTCTTCGGCGGGGCCACCCTGCTGCTCCAGGATGAAACTTTTATCAAATGGAAGCCCACGGTGCTCTACTGGCTGTTTGCCCTCGCCCTAGCCATCGCCCAAGGCTTCTTCGGCAAGAACCTGATCCGCGCGCTCCTGGGAGAACAGATGACCCTACCCGACCCGGTCTGGGCCCGACTCAACCTGAGCTGGATGGTCTTCTTCGCCGGGATGGGAGCGGTCAATCTGATCGTTGCCTATACCTTATCCACCGAGAGCTGGGTCAACTTCAAAGTCTTTGGCGCCACGGGCTTGCTCCTGCTTTTCGTGCTGGCCCAGGGCGTCGTACTGGCAAAGTACTTGCAGGAAGAGGAAAGCGGCGGATAGCGTGCCGATGCTCTACATGATCTTCGCGGAAGACGCCCCGGGGAGCCTAGAGAAGCGGCTCGCCGCACGGCCGGCCCATCTGGACCGCCTGAAGGCTCTCCAGCAAGCGGGCCGTCTGATGTTGGCGGGGCCGCTGCCTGCCCTCGACAGCCCCGATCCCGGACCGGCGGGCTTTTCTGGAAGCCTCATCGTGGCCGAGTTCCCTTCTTTGGCCTCCGCCCAGGCCTGGGCGGAGGCCGATCCTTACGTGGCCGCGGGCGTCTACGCCCGGGTCACGGTACGGCCCTTCAAGAAAGTGCTGCCCGCATGAGCACGGAGGATCGGATCCGGGAACGGCTGAAAGCCCTCGCGCCCGAGGCGCTGGAGCTGGTGGACGAGAGCGCCCTCCACGCCGGCCACGAGGGAGCCAAGAGCGGCGGCCATTACCGGCTCACCGTGGTTTCCCCCCGATTTGCCGGCCAGAGCACCATGGCGCGGCACCGGATGATTTACGAGGCTTTGCGCGACTTGATGCAGAAAGAGATTCATGCCTTGAGCATCCGAGCCCTCGCCCCGGACGAGTTTTAACCCCTTCACCCCGAGGAGTATCATGACCCCTGTTTGGAACCGAATCACCCTGGCCGCGGCCTTCGCCGCAGCCGCCCTCTCGCCGGCGCTCCACGCCCAGGAAAGCGCCAAACTCCCCGCCAAGGAAGGCAAGGCGGCGGTCGTGAACGGCGTCGTCATTCCCCAGTCCCGGGTCGACCAACTGGTCAAAGAGCGGATCGCCCAAGGGCAACCCGACACCCCCCAACTGCGGGAGAGCGTGAAAGAGTCTCTCATCACCCAGGAGGTGGTGACCCAGGAAGCGGTCCGTCAAGGTATCGATAAGCGCCCGGAGGTGGCCACCCGACTGGAACTCGCGCGCCAGAACGTGCTGATCCGCGCCTACCTGGAGGACTATTTCGCCAAGAACCCCGTGACCGATCAGGCGGTAAAGCAGGAATATGATCGCCTCAAGGCCCAACTGGGGGACAAGGAATACAAGGCGCGCCACATTCTCCTGGAGACCGAGGCGGAGGCCAAGAACGTGATCAGCCAACTGAAGGCCGGGGCGAGCTTCGAGAAACTGGCGGCGGAGAAATCCAAGGACCCCGGCTCCAAAGAGAACGGGGGGGATTTGGGCTGGAACTCGCCATCGAGCTACGTCAAACCCTTCGCCGAGGCGCTCACGAAGCTGCAAAAGGGCCAAATGACTCCGCAGCCGGTGCAGACCAGCTTCGGCTGGCATGTGATCAAGCTGGAAGACGTGAGACCCCTCAAAGCGCCCGCCCTGGAGGATGTGCAGGACAACATCCGCCAACAGCTTCAGCAGCAGGCGCTCATGAAGCTAGTGGCCCAACTGCGCCAGAAAGCCAAGATCGAGTAACGGCGAGCCCCGCTAGAAGGTGTTCTCCACCCGCGTGATCTGGGGGAACTCCTGGCGGATCGCCCGCTCCACCACGTGCTTCAAGTCCAGCACGGAACGCGGGCAGCCTACGCAGTTGCCCTTGAGCCGCACGCGCACCACCGTACCGACCACCTCCACCAGCTCCAGATCGCCCCCGTCCCGCAGCAGCACCCGCCGGGCCCGCTCCAGGGCCCCTCGCACCTCTTCTTCGGTGGGCGGCGGCGCATCGGGAGCGGCGCTCCCGCGAGCCTCCAGTTCCCGGGCGAGCATCGCCTGGCGCCGGGAGAGGCGCAGCGCCAGCATCGGATCCCGCTCGTAGAGGGCGTCCAACTCCTCCTCGGTGTAAAACGGCGGATCGTAGGTTTTGGCTTCCTCGCCCATCGGGCTACCCGATCCATTTCCGGGCGTTGCGGAACATCCTGAGCCAAGGCCCATCCTCGCCCCATTCGTCTGGATGCCAGGAAAACTGCACGGTGCGGAACAGCCGTTCGGGGTGAGGCATGAGGATGGTAAAGCGCCCGTCCCGGTTGGTGAGCCCGGTGATGCCCCGGGGCGAGCCGTTGGGATTGCAGGGATAGGTCTCCGTCGGCGCGCCCCGGTGGTCGACGTAGCGCAAAGTCACGAGAGGCAGGGCCGCTTCGAGCCGCCCCTCGTCGGCGAACTCGGCATAGCCCTCCCCATGGGCCACCACGATGGGCAGCCGGCTTCCTTCCATGCCGGAGAAGAACAAGGAGGGACTGCGGGTCACCTCCACCATCACCAGGCGCGCTTCGAACTGATCGGAGCGATTGCGCACGAAGTGAGGCCACGCCTCCGTTCCGGGAATGAGATCCCGCAAACTTGCCATCATCTGGCAGCCGTTGCACACCCCTAAGGCGAAGGTGTCGCCGCGGCGGAAGAAGGCCTCGAAGGCCTCCCGCGCCCGGGCGTTGAATAGGATTGACTTGGCCCAGCCTTCCCCCGCCCCGAGCACGTCCCCGAAAGAAAACCCGCCGCAGGCGGCCAAACCCTGGAAGCCCGTTAAGATTTCCCGGCCGGCAATCACGTCGCTCATGGTCACATCCACCGCCTCGAAGCCGGCCCGATGGAAGGCGGCTGCCATCTCCACCTGCCCATTCACCCCCTGCTCCCGCAGGATGGCCACTCGAGGACGAGCGCCCGTGGCAATGAAAGGTGCAGCCACGTCGTCGGCCGGGTCGAAGGTGAGGCGCGCCGAGAGGCCCGGGTCGGCTGCGTCCAGCAGCTGGTCATAGGCTTCCTGGGCACACTGGGGGTTGTCCCGCAGCTTCTGTAGCTCGTAGCTGGTCTCGCTCCAGGCCCGCTGGAGCTCGACGCGGCTCGCCGCTAACACCGTCACACCGTTGTGGATGAACTCGATCCGGTCGTTACCCGATAAGCTGCCAATCACGTGGAACTCGGCCCCCAGACCCGCTTCGACAAAGGCCTGCATCACCGCTTTCCGGTCTTCACGGCGGATCTGCAGCACCGCGCCCAGCTCCTCGTTGAACAGCACTTCCACGATACGCTGGTGGTAGACGCCGCCCATCGGCTGGGTGCGGATCTCAGCGGCGTCCACGTCGCCCAGGTGGGGCAGATAGCAGAGCGTGTCGAGGAGCACGTAGAGACCCGTGCGGCCGGCGAAGGCCATTTCGCACAAAGTGGCGAAAAGCCCCCCGTCGGAGCGGTCGTGATAGGCGAGGATCCTGCCTTGCGCCCGTAGCCGCTGCACGGTGGAGAAGAACGCCTTGAGCTTGTCCGGATCGTCCAAGTCCGGCGCCTGATCGCCCACCTGATTGTAGACCTGGGCCAGCGCCGATCCTCCCAGGCGGTTGCGGCCGCTGCCCAGGTCGATCAGCACCAGCTCGGTTTCTCCCGCATCGGTGCGCAACTGCGGGGTGAGCGTGCCACGCACGTCCGCGACCGGCGCCACCGCGGTAACGACGAGGGAAAGGGGCGCGGTGACTTCCTTGCGCTCCGGCGCATTCCACACCGTCTTCATGGACAGGGAGTCTTTGCCCACCGGGATGCTCACGCCCAGTCGAGGACACAATTCCAGCGCCACCGCCTGCACCGTATCATAGAGGGCCGCGTCCTCCCCGGGGTGACCCGCCGCCGCCATCCAGTTAGCGGAGAGCCGGATGTCATCGAGCGAGGCCACCGGGGCAGCACACAGGTTGGTGATGGCCTCGCCCACCGCCATGCGGCCCGACGCCGGAGCGTCGATCAACGCGAGCGGCGAGCGTTCCCCCAGGGCAAAAGCTTCTCCCCGATAGGTGTCGAAGCCCATGCAGGTCACGGCCACGTCGGCCACCGGTACCTGCCATGGTCCGACCATGGGGTCCCGGACCGAAAGTCCCCCTACAGTGCGGTCACCGATGGTGATGAGGAAGGTCTTGTCCGCCACTGCCGGCAGCCGCAGCACCCTGTACGCCGCCTCCTCCAGACGGATAGGGCGGGGGTCGAAAGGCGGCAGGCACCGGCGCAAACGCTTCGCATGGCGAGTCATGCGAGGAGGTTTCCCGAGAATGACCGCCAGTTCCACGTCCACCGGACGGTTCCCGAACACCGGGTCCGTGACGACCAGTCGTCCGTCCCCAGTGGTCTCCCCCAGCACGGCAAAGGGGCAGCGCTCCCGCTCGCACAGGGCGGCAAAGCGTTCCAGGTCCTCGGGAGCGATGGCGAGCACGTAGCGCTCTTGGGACTCGTTGCACCAGATCTGCATGGGGGACATGCCCGGCTCTTCGATGGGGATCTTGCGCAGATCCACCCGAGCGCCCCGCCCTGACCCGTAGGCGAGCTCGGGCAGCGCGTTGGCGAGCCCACCGGCCCCCACGTCGTGGATCGCCAGGATGGGATTCGCTTCCCCCAATTGCCAGCAACGGTCGATCACTTCCTGGGCGCGCCGCTGCATTTCCGCGTTGCCCCGCTGGACCGAATCGAAGTCCAGGTCGGCCACGTTGGCTCCGGTGTCCATGCTGGAGGCAGCGCCCCCGCCCAGGCCGATCAGCATGCCGGGCCCGCCGAGCTGGATGAGCAGCGCCCCTACCGGCAGCTCGCGCTTGAACGCTTGCCGCTCCAGAATGTTGCCGATGCCGCCAGCGATCATGATGGGTTTGTGATAGCCTCGCACCTCCCCCGCCACCTCCACTTCGAGGGTGCGGAAATAGCCGGCCAGGTGGGGACGGCCGAACTCGTTATTGAAGGAGGCGGCCCCGACCGGGCCCTCCAGCATGATCTCCAAGGCCGAAGCAATGCGCTCGGGCTTGCCGTAGGGGGGGCGGCCCGAAACGTCCCCCTCCCAGGGTTGCAGCCACCCGGGAATCCGCAGGTTGGAGACGGAGAACCCGGTCAATCCTGCCTTGGGCTTGGCGCCCCGGCCGGTGGCGCCCTCGTCCCGAATCTCCCCGCCGGCGCCGGTGGCTGCTCCCGGGAATGGGGAGATGGCCGTCGGATGGTTGTGAGTTTCCACTTTCAAGAGAATGTGAAGCTCCTCTTCGTGGAAGCGGTAGACTCGGTCCTGGGCGTCGGGGCCGAACCAGTTGACCCGGGCTCCCCGGATGACGGCAGCATTATCCGAATAGGCGACCAGCGTGTCCTGGGGCCGCCGGGCGTGGGTCGTGCGGATCATACCGAAGAGGGTGTCCGACTGCTCCACCCCATCGATCACCCAGCGGGCGTTGAAGATCTTGTGGCGGCAGTGCTCCGAGTTCGCCTGGGCAAACATCATGAGCTCCACGTCGGTAGGATTGCGCCCGGCCGCGAGGAAAGCCGCCGCCAGGTAGTCAATCTCGTCCTCGGAAAGGGCAAGCCCCAGGGCCCGGTTGGCCTCCTCCAGGGCCGCCCGGCCCCGGGACATGAGGTCCACCTCCTCGAGCGGAGCGGGCTCGTAGTGGCAGAACAGCCGCTCTGCGTCCTCCAGGGTGGGAAAGACCGCCTCGGTCATGCGGTCGTGGATCAAAGGGGCGAGCGCGGCCTGGGCGCGAGGTTCCCAAGGCCCGTCCAGCGCGATCCGGTAGACCACGCCCCGCTCGATGCGCTCCACGGCGCTGAGGCCGCAGCGCCGGGCGATATCGGTGGCCTTGGACGACCAGGGGGACACGGTTCCTGGTCGGGGCACGACCAAGAGCAGGGGAGCTGCCCCTTCCTCCCGGGAGGGTGATCCCCGGAAGGACGCCGGCCCATAGCTCAGGAGGGAGGCGAGGACGTCGCGCAGCTCCGGCGCGAGCTCTCCCCGCAGGGCGACGAAGTGCCAGTACCGGGCATCCACGTCTCGCACGCCGGGAAGCCGGGCTCGTAGGCGGGGAAGTAGCTTTTCGCGCCGAAAGGGGGTGAGGGCCCGAGGGCCCGGCAGGCGCAAGATGGAAGTTTCGCGCAGCATTTAAGAAAGGAATTATTTTATCCGAGAAAGGGCCCTTGGCCATGAACCCGCGGAAAACCTCCCGGTTGCCCGTCCTCCGCCGATCGCTGAGAATAACCGCGCGAATCTTCCTGGCTTCCTCCCATGCCTGCCCTTCCTAGCGGTCGCGTCTATACCACAGCGGAAATCCGCGCTATCGAGCATGCCCTGCTGGGCCGTCCCAATCCTCCCCCCCTCATGGAACGTGCGGGCCTGGCCGCGGCCGAGTTCGTCCATGCCCGGATGCTGGACGAGCGCCGCACTTCGGTGCTGGTCCTGGCCGGCCCGGGAAACAACGGGGGCGACGCCCTGGTGGCGGCCCGCCATCTCAAGGCCTGGTGGTATCGGGTGGACGTGGTGCTTGCGGGCGATCCTGAGCGCCAGCCCCGGGACGCCGCCCTGGCCCTGGAGCGCTGGCGGGCAGCAGGCGGCCAGGTGCTGGACCAGATCCCCTCGCAGCGCCGTTGGGATGTGGTGATCGATGGCCTCTTTGGGCTAGGGCTCACCCGGGACGTGGACGGCCGCCCCCGGGCCATGATCGAGTGGATGAACGGTTCCCGGCTGCCGGTGCTCTCCATCGACATACCGAGTGGCCTAGACAGCGATACGGGGCGGGTCCGGGGGATTGCTGTCCAAGCAGCAGCCACCGTCACCTTCATGGCCCTGAAGCCCGGGCTGCTGACCTTGGACGGCCCCGATCACTGCGGCGAGATCGCCGTGGACTCCCTGGGGCTCGCCCCCGAGGACTTCCCGCCCCAAAGCGTGTTCCTATTGGAGCGGGACCGGGCCCTCGCGCCCTGGAGGCCCCGCCCGCGCAACAGCCACAAGGGAATGTTTGGCAGCGTAGGCATCCTGGGCGGGGCGCCCACCATGGTGGGCGCGGCCCTGCTGGCGGGGCGCACTGCGCTCAAGCTGGGGGCCGGTCGAGTGTACGTGGGGTTGATGGCCCATAACGGGCTCGCCTGCGACCCGGGTTTGCCTGAACTCATGCTGCGGCCTCCGGAGGCTCTGTTCCAACTCGAGCACTTGAGCGTTCTCGCGGTCGGGCCGGGCATGGGCCTGTCTCCGGAGGCGTACCACTGGCTCAGCGCTGCCCTTGAGACCCGATTCCCCCTGGTGCTGGACGCCGACGCCTTGAACCTCCTTGCCGAGTTCCCCCGCCTGCGGGAAGCCCTCGCTGCCCGGGGACAGGCGGTACTCACCCCCCATCCCGCCGAGGCCGCGCGGCTGCTCCAGACCACTACCGCCCAAGTGCAATCCGACCGCCTGGCCGCGGCCCGGCGTCTGGTCGAAGCCTTCCGCGCCCCCGTGGTGCTCAAGGGGGCGGGAAGCGTCTGCGCCCTCCCGGACGGCACGCGCCACATCAACCCCACGGGAAATCCAGGCATGGCAAGCGCCGGTATGGGAGACGTGCTTACCGGCATGATCGCCGCTTTCATCGCCCAGGGGCTTTCCCTCGAGCAGGCCCTGCTCCTGGCCGTCTACCTCCACGGGGCCGCGGCTGACCGCTGCGTCGAGCAGGGCCGCGGCCCCGTCGGCTTGACCGCGGGGGAGACGGTGGAAACCGCCCGGGAGCTGCTCAACCTTTGGACCGAACGCAAAGACCCACATAAATCGAGACTCGGCATGAAGGGTTACGAATGACACCCGGAAAGCGTTGCGAGCCGTTCGTGCCCGACCCTCCCATCGAAGCCGGTGAAATTCCCCGGGACGGGGCCGCCGGAGGGCAGGTTTAGCCCTCGATCGCCGATTCGACAGGCATCAGGTGGATGGCCTCTGCCAGGAGGGACACCCGGATCGGTTCCCCTGGAGCCACCCGGTTGCGCCGGGCCACGTGGCTGGGCACCGAGAGGGCCAGAGGCAGCGCCTCGCTGCCCTCTACCCGCATGGTCACCGCAGTCATCTCCCCCAGCGGGATGCATTCATCCACCACTCCCGCCACCGGATTCTCCCGCTCTCCCCGGGAAGGGCGATCGCGCCGGTGCAGGATCACGCTCTCCGACGGAATCAACCAGGCGACCTCGGTGCCCGCGGGGAAGCGCGGGTCGTGACGCGCCTCCAGGGTAATGCTCCGCCAGCGGATGAGGGAAAGGCCCCGTTCGGGCCGCTCTTCCACGACTCTCGCATGGAACAGGTTCGTCAGGCCGAGCAGCCGCGCCACCGGAACGGAACCCGGCCGGGCCATCAGCTCTTCCGGCGCTGCGGCAGCCAGCGTCGTTCCCCGTTGCAGGACCACCATGCGGTCGGCCAGCATGCGCGCCTCCTCCAGATCGTGGGTCACGAGCACGATGGGGAGCCGCAACTCCCGGCGCAACTGCACCAGCTCCCGCTGCAGCTTGCGCCGGGTCACCTGATCCACCGCCGAGAAAGGCTCATCCATGAGGAGAGCCTTCGGCCCCCGGGCCAGGGCCCGGGCGACCGCGACCCGCTGCTGCTGGCCGCCGGAGAGCTCTCGCGGCCGCCGGGATTCGAGGCCTTCCAGATGGACCTGGGCGAGCAACTGGCGCGCCCGGGGGAGGCGTTCCTGCCTTGGCAGGTGCCCCAGGGCGGCGGCCACGTTGTCCGCCGCGCTCAGATGGGGAAACAGGGCATAGTCCTGGAACACGAAGCCCACGGAGCGTGCCTGGGGCGGCAGGGCAAGGGAGCGCTCGGTGTCCAGCCAAACCTCCCCATCGCAGTGCACCTGGCCCCACGAAGGACGATACAAGCCCGCTATGCAGCGAAGAATGGTCGATTTGCCGCTCCCGGACGGACCTACGAGCACTACCAGCTCCCCAGGCGCGCAGTGGAACCGGGCGTTGAGCGGGATCGGACCTGCTTGGCGAACATGGACGGCAAGTCCTGGCTCAGACACGGCGGCGCGGTGAGCGGTGGGTAACAAAATAGACGAGGCCGGTAGCAAAGAAAGAAAAGGCCAACAACAGGGCCGACATGGTGCCGGCTGCCTGATAGTCGAACGCCTGAACCCGGTCGTAGATGGCGATGGCGATGGTCTTGGTCTCTCCCGGGATGTTGCCCCCCACCATGAGCACCACGCCAAACTCCCCCAGGGTATGAGCGAAGGTGAGCGTCGTGGCGGTCAACACGCCCGGCCAGGCGAGCGGCAGCTCGACGCGCCAGAAAGTCCGCCAAGCAGACATGCCGCTGCACCACGCCGCTTCCCGTACTTGATCGGGAATCGCCTCCAAAGCCCGTTGTAACGGTTGCACGGTGAAAGGGATGTTGAACACGATGGAGGCGATCAATAGCCCCTGAAAGCTGAATACCAGCGTTTCCCCGAACAAGGCTTCGTACACCTGGCCGATCGGGGAAGCGGACCCCATGACCACGAGCAAGTAATAGCCCAGCACGGTGGGGGGCAGCACGAGCGGCAGCGCCAGCGCCGCTTCAATCCATCCCTTAGCACGAAAACCGCTCCACGCCAGGGAGCGAGCGACGAGGATACCCAGCGGCAGCAGTATCGCCACCGTGGCTGCAGCCAGCTTGAGCGAAAGGACAAGCGCCGCCCAGTCCATGGAAGCCCTCAATCCCCCTCGTCCGGAAGAAGAAACCCGTAGCGTCGGAATACTTCTCGAGCGTCGGAAGATTGCAAGTAACGGTAAAAAAGCCGCGCGACCTCTCCTGCGCCGCGCACCAGGGCCATCCGTTGGCGCAATGGCGGATGCCAGTCCGCTGGGATCAGTGCGAACTGACCCTGCTCCTTGAGCTTAGGCGATAGCGCCAGAGAATAGGCGATGATGCCCGCTTGGGCGGACCCGGAGGCGGCAAACTGGGCCGCCTGGGACACATTCTCGCCCAGCACGAGCCGGGGCGCGATCTTCTCCCACAACCCCCGCTTGCGCAACGCCGCCTCTGCCGCCCTTCCGTAGGGAGCGTGTTCAGGATTGGCGATGGCAAACCACCGTAACCGCCCATCCCCCAGGGCACGCGCCAAGTCCTCCAGCCGGCCGTCCGGCAGGAGGGGCGAGCCTTTGGGAACGAACAGCACGATGCGCCCCACGGCGTAGAGGGTCCCCTTGTCCTCCGTGCGTCCCTGCGCGGCCAAGCGCAAGGCGTAATCTTCATCGGCGGACAGAAAGAGCTGGAACGGCCCACCTTGCAGGATCTGATGGTAGAAGTTCCCCGACGAGCCGTAGCTCAGCCGTAGCCGATGGCCTGTTTTCCGCTCGAACTGCTGAGCAATTTCCGACAGCGCAAACTGGAGGTCAGATGCGGCGGCGATGACCGGCGCCTCCTCGGCCTGGGTTGGCCAGCTCAATGAAAGCGCGCAAACGAAAGCGGCGAGCACCGCCCAGGGCCGGCCGAACATGGAGAAGCTCCGTTATGTTTTATTGAATATAACGCCGGTTCGGATTATCGACACACCCTTCAGACCATGTCAATCACCCGCCGAGGCTACCTGCTCGAACGCAGCAAGCGCCGGAAAGACTCCACCTCTCCCTCTACGCTCCGCCGGGCCTTGTGTTCCATGGCCCGATAGCGCGCGAGCACCTCGCGCCCAAAGGGCGTGAGCACCGCGCCGCCGCCGTGGCTGCCGCCGGTTGTCGTTTCCACCAACCGTTCGCGGAAAACCTGGTTCATGCCCGCCACTAAGCTCCAGGCGCGACGGTAAGACATGCGCATGCGTCGCGCCGCACCGGAGATGGAGCCCGTCTGGGCGATCGCTTCCAGGAGATCCGCTTTGCCCGGTCCTATACCCGAGTCGCGCCCAAGCAGCACCCGCACCTCAAGGGGAGGAGCAGGGCTGCGGGACGGCTGGGGCGCGCCGGTCGCACCAGGGTTGGTGAGGGAACGTGCAGTGCAGTGAGACGAGGGATTGGGAGCGCGAGCCATCAGACCGCATCAAGCCTGCCAGCGGGCTGCGGCTATGTCGTCGGATTCGCGCGCTTCCACCCATCGGGCCCCGGAAGGGGTCTGCTCCTTTTTCCAGAAAGGCGCTCTGGTTTTGAGGTAGTCCATGATGAACTCGCAAGCGGCGAAGGCATCGCCCCGGTGCCCACTTACCACAGCCACTAGCACAATCTGATCGGCGGGCTGGAGGTGTCCGACGCGATGGATGACCAGGACATCGATGACCTCCCAGCGGGCCTTCGCTTGGGTCACGATGTCCTCCAGGGCTTTTTCCGTCATGCCGGGATAGTGCTCCAGGACCATGCCTTGGATCGACTCGCCCTCGTTCACATCCCGTACGAGTCCCACGAACGCCGCGACTGCGCCCACCTTGGGATTGTTTCGGCGCAGCGCCTGGATCTCCAGGCCCACGTCGAAGTCTTCGGTTTGGATGCGAACGCCCACGTCAACCTCCGGTCACGGGGGGAAAGAAGGCCACTTCGTCGCCGTCGCCCACCACCGTATCCGGCTCGGCCATGCGCTGATTGACGGCCACTCGCACAGCCCGGCCAGGCGCCAGCTCCTCGGCCCAGACGCCGCCGCGCGACCGCAGCCATTCCATCAGGCAGGCCACGTTGCGGATGCCTGAGTCCACGGCCACCTCCTCGGCGCCGGTGCCGAGTGCCTCCCGAAGCCGGGCGAAATACAGGATCTTCACCATCAATCGGTCCTCTTCCGCGTCCCGGATCAGCCCGGCGTGCCCGCCGCTGGGCGCCGGAGCAAACCCGTGTAGCTCATTATATAGCCGGCAATGGCCTCGTAATCGTCGAGCCGGAACTGGGGCAATTCGGTATCGAGGGGCTCGTCGGTGGCGACCGCTACGACATGATGGTCGGTGGGAAAGAGAAACGGCTTCCCGGTGGCTCTACGGTGCACTTCCAGCTTAGGAAAGCCCTGCTTCTTGAAACCTTCGATGAGCACCAGGTCACAGGGAGAAAGCCGCTCGAGCTGCTCTTCCAGGGTAGGCTCGGGTCGGCCCCGCAGCTCGTGCATGAGCACCCAGCGGTAGGAGGAGGTGACCAGCACTTCGAGGGCTCCGGCCTCCCGGTGCCGGTGGGAGTCCTTGCCCGGCTGGTCTATGTCGAAGCCGTGATGGGCGTGTTTGATGACCGACACCCGAAAACCCTCCATCACGAGACGCGGAATGAGCTGTTCGATCAGGGTGGTCTTGCCGCTGCCCGAGTAGCCGGCGATACCGAAGACTCGCATCCTCCCGCCTCGCGTCTCATCCGCGCCCATAACGGGCGATCAAGCTGGGCGCTGTCCCGGGGGCGCGCTCCTGGTACACGGGCTCGGCGAGCAGCCACACGCTGAACTCGGCCCCTTTGCCGTACTGGCTGTCCACCGAAATGGTGCCCCCGTAACGCTCCACCAGAGTGTAGCTGATCGACAGCCCCAGGCCCGTGCCATGCTGCTTCTTGGTAGTGTAGAAAGGGTCGAATATGCGGCTCAAGTCCTCGGGCCGGATGCCCGGTCCCGTATCCCGCACCGAGACCACCACGCCCTTATCCTCCCAGTCCCGGCTGCTCAAGGTCAGCGTGCCGCCTCCCTCCATGGCCTGCACGGCGTTGACGATGAGGTTGATGAGCACCTGCTGCAGCTCGTTGCGGTTGATGCCCACGCTACGGGTGGCCTGGTAGCGGCGCGCGATCTGGATGTCGCTCTTGGCAAGTACGTGGCGCACCAGCACCAGGCAGTCCTCGAGCACGCCATTCACCTCCACTGGCTCCACGTAGCCCGCGAATTCCGAGGGCCGGGCGAACTGCAACAGCTTGGTCACGATCTCCCGGATGCGGTTCGCCTGCTCATCGATCAGCCGGATCTCCTGCTTGACCGGCTCGGCCGCGGGCCCCAGCACCTCCCGCACCACTTCCAGGTTGCCCTGGATGACGGCGATGGGGTTGTTGATCTCATGGGCGACTCCCGCGGTGAGCTCGCCGATGGCGGCCAGCTTCTCCGACATCACCAGTTGCCGTTGGGCGTCGCGCAGGTGGCGATTCGCTTCTTCCAACTCCCGAGTGCGCTCGATCACCTTCTGGTCCAGCTCGTCGGCCCAGCGCTGCAGCTCTCGATTACGCGCCTGGAGCCGGTCGAGGAGCTCGTCGAAATGGGCTGCGAGCTGCCCGACCTCGTCCCGGCTGCGTAGCGGGCCCACTCGGGCATCGGCGTCCCCCGCCTCCACGGCGCTCATGGTCTGGCTCATGCGCTCTAGCGGCCGGAAGATGTTGCGTGCCCAGCGCAGGGAAACCACACCGCCCAGCACGCCCACCAGCAGGAACAGGGCACCGATCACCCCTAGAGCGTGGAGCTTGGCCTGCTCGAAAGGCGCTTCCAGGTAGCCTACGTATAGCATGCCTACCCGCCGGCCGTGACCGTCGGTAACGGGCTCGTAGCCGGAGACGTACCAATCGTTCACCACGAAAGCCCGGTCGAGCCATATGCCCCCTTCCTCCAACACCTTTTTGCGCACTTCCGCGGAGACCCGCGTCCCCAGGGCCCGCTCTCCCTGGAATAGCCGCACGTTGGTGGCGATGCGCACGTCATCGAGGAAGAGAGTGGCCGTGCCCTGGCTCCCCATGGGCAGGGAACCCTCCCGGTACACGATGCTGTTGATGTTGTCGACGAAGTCCAGATTGCGGTTGAGAAGCACGCCCCCGTGCACTACGGCCGCTAGCCGCCCGTGCGCGTCATAGACGGGCGCCGCCGAATGGATCACCATGCCCCGGTCTTCGTTCTTGCGCTCCGTGGGCACGGCCTTCTCGGTGGGGACCAGAGGAATAAAGGCCTGCTCCTTGAGCCGCGGGCTCAGCGCCCCAAGCTGCTCGGCGGAGAAGACGGCAATGGACGTGCCTGGCTCGCCGTGGGACGCGCCTTGTACCACGGGCCATTCCAGGTAATTGGCCGGCTGCCACAGATCGTGCCCGGCCGCCACCACGTTGCCCTCCAGGTCCAGCAGGTGGAGGAAGTCCAGGTGCAAGTCGCCCCGTTCGACGGCGAGGAGCCGGGCGAGGGTCTCCTGCCCAGACGCCGTGGCGGCGGTCACCAGCCGGTGGGACGAAGCGAGCCCGTGCACCCGCGCGCCCACGCCGGCGATCACCCGCTCGAAGTATTCATGGGCCACCGCCAGGTCGGAATTGACTTTGAAGATGAGCAGGTTGTGGTAGGAAGTGTTGCCCCAGTAGATCACCAGGGCAAGCAGCATCGGCAGCACCACCATGATCGGCAGCAGCACCATGGCGAGCAGCTTGGCGCGCACCGATGAGCGCAGACGATGGCGCAGGGAAGAGACGAACCGCATAGGGCGAGGCTGCTTCCGGCGGAGGCGTTTCCGTCAGGAAAGCTTCCACAGAGCGCACTTGCGCTCCAGGGTCTTGCGGGAAATCCCGAGTCGACGCGCCGCCTCGGACTTGTTGCCCGAGACTGACCGCAGAACGCTCAGGATGTGCTGCTTTTCGACCTCCTCCAGGGGGAGGACGGAAGCGGAGGCGGGCTCGCGCCCCGCGGCCGCGGTTGCCAGCAGGTTCTCCAGGGGCACCCGTCCGAGGATGAGGGAGCGCTCCATCAAGTTTCGAAGTTCCCGAGCGTTCCCGGGCCAGGGATAGTGGACCAGGGCTTCCACCACTTCCAGGGTAAGGGGAACCCGGGGCACGCCTAACCGGGCCGAGAGCTCTTCCATGAAGCGGCGGGCGAGCACGGGAATGTCTTCCGGGCGCTCCCGCAGCGGCGGAATGGTGATGTTCACCACGTCCAGCCGGTAGAAAAGGTCCTGGCGGAAGCGGCCCGCGGCCACCTCGGGGGCCAAGTTGCGGTTGGTGGCAGCGACGATGCGCACGTCCACTGGGATCTCCCGCTCGGAGCCAACCGGCCGGATCTTCTTTTCTTCCAGCACCCGCAGCAGCTTGGTCTGCATGGGGAGGGGCAGCTCCCCGATCTCGTCCAGGAACAGGGTGCCCCCCTGGGCGTAGAAGAACAGGCCGTTGCGGGATTCGCTGGCGCCGGTGAAAGCGCCCTTCACATGGCCGAAGAGCTCGCTCTCGATGATTTCCGGGGAAATGGCACCACAGTTGACCGGTACGAAGGGACGCTGGGCCCGGGGGCTCAGCTTATGCAGCGCCCGGGCTGCCACCTCCTTGCCGGTTCCAGATTCCCCTTGAATCAGCACGGTGGTGGGAAGCGGCGCGAGCCGGCGGATGATGCGGCGCAGCTCCTCTGCCGCCTCGGATTCCCCGACCAGGTCTTCCAATCCCGCCAGCTCCCGCACTTCCCGGCGCAACACGAAGTTCTCTCGAGCGAGCCGCGCCCGGTCGAAGCAGCGTTGGATGGAATTGAGGAGCTGGTCGATGCGGAAGGGCTTCAAGATGAAGTCCGAAGCGCCCGCCCGCAGGGCATCGATGGCGGTCTCCAGATCCGCAAAAGCCGTGATCAGAATGACCTCGCCGTAGAACCCGGACTCCCGTAGCTCCTTGAGCCAGACAACCCCCGCTTTGCCGGGAAGTGCGATATCCAGAATGACGAGATCGAAATGACATCGCTCCACCAGCCGCGCTCCCTCCTCGGCCGTGGCCACCGTCTCCACCATCCCGCAACCCCGATTCTTGAGGGCGCGGCTGATGAAGTTGCGCATTCCCTCCTCGTCGTCCACCACCAGGACCGCGTACTGGCTCCAGGGGGCATCCGCAGCTGCGCGGTGGGCTTCCAGCGGTGCAGTACCGGATTTGCTCGGCCCCAAGGCATCCCCCTCAAGAAAAAATCTTCTTTTTAGCAAGGCATTACAACATGATTGGGACATTTTGTCCACTTTGTTTTGGAAATTCGCTGGCCAGGAGAGTTCACCGACAAGACGACTTTCCCCTGTGTCATCGGGCCTCACCCAGCCTCGGGCGGGCATTGGGGAAGAAGAGGGACTCGCCCGCGATCTTGAACTCGGCGATGGCCTGCTGCCCCTCGGGGGACACGAGCCAGTCGATGAAAGCCTGTCCCCATCCCCGCTTGACGTGGGGGTGCCGGGCCGGATTTACCAGGATAACCCCGTATTGATTGAACAGCCGCTCATCCCCCTCCACTAAAAGGGCCAGGTCGCCCCGGTTCCGAAAGCTCAACCATGTGCCCCGGTCCGACAGGAGGTAGGCGTTCATGGACGCGGCGGTGTTGAGGGCGGGCCCCATGCCGCAGCCGCACTCCCGATACCAGGCACCTTTGTGCCGATCGATGTCGATACCCGCCAGCGCCCACAGCCTACGCTCGGCAGCATGGGTGCCGCTCTTGTCTCCCCGAGAGACGAAAGGAGCACGCACCACCTCGATCTTCTTAAGGGCGGCGACGATGTCCTTGCTGCCCCCCGCCCCGGCCGGGTTCGAGCGAGGCCCGATGAGAACGAAATCGTTGTACATCACCTCCCGGCGCTCGACCCCATGGCCCTCGGCGACAAATTTTTCCTCCGCCGCCCTGTCGTGGACCAGCACCACGTCCGCGTCCCCCCGCCGGCCGATGTCCAGGGCCTGGCCGGTGCCCACCGCCACGACCCGCACCTGAATGCCCGTTTTTTTCTCGAACAAGGGAAGCAAGTGCTTGAACAGCCCGGATTGCTCGGTGGAAGTGGTGGAGGCGACGGTGATGTATTTCTCTTCGGCCGACGCCTGGATGGCGGCCCACAGGACAACAAGCAGCCCGAGGATCAGTTGCTTCGCTAGTGCCATGGGAGTTCTCCTTTGAGGAAAGCCTCGGCTTCTGCTGAAGCGGGTTGTTGGAAAAACCGATCCACGGGGCTGCGCTCCACCAGCCGCCCCTCGTGGAGGAAGAGAATCTCGTCGGCCAATCGCCGCGCCTGCCCAAGATTGTGGGTAGTCATCACGATCTTCGTTCCTTCGGCCTGGATGGCGGCGATGATGGCTTCCACTTGCCGGGAGGCGCCTGGATCCAAATTAGCCGTGGGTTCGTCCAGGAACAGCACCTCGGGCTTCAAGGCCCAGACCCGGGCGAGGGCCAGGCGCTGCTGCTCGCCGCCCGAGAGCACCCGGGCGGGGCGATCAGCCAGGGCTGAAAGCCCCACCCGGTCCAAAGCCTGCCAGGCCCGGGCTTCCCGCACCTCCCGCGGCACGTGGGAAAGCTTCAGGGCATAGCGGATGTTATCGATGGCCGAGCGGCGCAGCATCACCGGTCGCTGGAATACCATGGCCTGCCGCCGGGGCACTCCGGGCGTCTCGGGCGAATTCCAGCGCACCGAGCCGCTGGTGGGGACGAGTAGCCCGTGGCACAGGCGCATGAGCACGCTCTTGCCCGCCCCATTGGGCCCGAGGATGACGGTGCGCTCTCCTGGCCCGATTTCGGCGGTGATGCGGTCGATGAGGGTGCGATCTCCCACCCGATAGCTCACCTCCGTGAGGACCAGGGGCAGCAGGGGGGCGTCGAGCCTCGTCTCGGGTCTATCCATAGCGGCGCTGGGCCACTTCTTTCACCAGATAGGCCGCCGCGTTGAGAGAAAGCACGATCGCCATGAGGATGATCCCCAGCCCCAGGGCAAGGGGCAGATCCCCTTTGCTGGTTTCCAGGGCGATGGCGGTGGTCATCACCCGGGTCACACCGTCGATGTTGCCGCCCACGATCATCACCGCCCCCACTTCGGCCGCGGCCCGACCGAAGCCGGCAAGAACCGCCGTCACCAGGGAAAAACGGCAGTCCCATAACAAGGTGAGGGCCCATTGCACCGGCCCAGCCCCGAGGGACTTAAGCTGCTCCGCGTATTCGTTCCAAGCGTCTTCGAGGGCCTGGCGCGCCAGAGCCGCGATGATGGGGACCACCAACACGGTCTGGGCGATCACCATGGCGGTCGGGGTGAACAAAAGGCCCATCCCTCCCAACGGCCCGGCCCGGGAGAGGAGCAGGTAGATGAGGAGCCCCGCCACGACCGGAGGCAGTCCCATAAGGGCATTGAGGATCACCGTTACTGCCCGGCGACCGGGAAAGCGAGCCACGGCAAGGACGGCCCCCGCCGGCAGTCCGATAAGGGAGGCGAGCCCTACTGCTGTGATGCTTACTTGCAGGCTCAACCCCACGATCTCCCATAAGGCCGGATCGGCACCACCGATGAGGGAGAGGGCCCGCGCAAACGCCAGCCCGAGAGTATCGTTCATGCCAACGCACTATATGCATTTTTGTTCATATTAGTCAATTACGATGTTATTCCCTGTTGCGTGACATGACAATATGTACTATTGTGCATATATGGATGTCTTGGAGCCTGAGCTGGTCTGGACCCTGAGGGGGAGAGAAAGGCTTGCTCTGGACGCGGGCTTTCTCGATCTGCTTCGAGCCGTGGGCACGACCGGCTCCCTGGCCCAGGCAGCCCGGGAGACGGGCGTCTCCTACCGCCATGCGTGGGGGCGAATCGCCCAGGCCGCCGAGTCGCTAGGCGTCCCCCTAGTGGAACTGGAACCAGGCCGGGGAGCCAGGCTCACCCCCGCCGGCGAACGCCTGCTGGCGGTAAACGCCCGGCTGAAGCAGCGACTCCTTGCCGAAGCAGCGCCCCTCCTCGCCGAATTGGCCCGAGCCCTTCCCCATCCGAGAAAACCTGCGCAGGGAGCGCTCTCCCTCCGGGCGAGCCATGATTTGCTGTTGGCTGCCCTGCGGGAACGGCTCGATCCCGCCCTGCCCCTAGACATCGTCTTCCAGGGAAGCATGGACAGCTTAGAATCCCTGCGACGCGGCCAGTGCCAGCTCGCCGGATTCCACCTGTGCCCGCTAACCCTGTCCGAGGGGCGGCACATGCTGGAGCCCTTCCTCCGCGGTCATCCCTTTGTCATCATTCTGTTTGCTTGGCGGGAACAGGGATTGATGGTGGCGCGAGGCAATGCCCGGTCGATCCGGGCACTTCCCGACCTCGCCCGAGGGCACGTCCGCTTCATTAACCGTCAGCGGGGATCCGGCACAAGACTGCTCTTCGACCAGCTCTTGGCCGAGTCCGGCCTCCGCCCGGCGGACATTCCCGGCTATTCCAACGAGGAGTTTACCCATCAGGCGGTGGCCGCCACGGTGGCGGGAGGCGGCGCAGACGCGGGCTTCGGCATCCGCGCCGCGGCCCACCTGTACGGCCTGGAATTCATCCCGCTGGCCAGGGAAGCCTACTATCTCGCCTGCCGGCGCAAGAGCCTGAGGGAGCCAGCCGTGCGGAAGCTTTTGCAGGCGATCCGCGGACCCGAGTTGCGGGCCGCAGCCGCAGCGCTGCCCGGCTACGACGTGACCGGGGCTGGAGAAATTTCTGGCTTACCGGAACTGTTGGCATCGGCAGCGACGCCCATGCAACCGGCCCCGAGGCCTTAAGCTCGTTTCTCCCGTCCGGGTCAATGCAGCCCTGCAAAGGCGGGCTGATAGAATATTTTTTGCGCACGATCTTCCCTCCGCACCGCTTCCGGAGACCCTTCCCTTGATCCGTCCGGGTTCGAATGCTCCTCGCCCTGGAGAGGCATCTCCGATGAGCAGCGTCTGGGCCTTGTGCCGTAGCGCCAGAGCCGCCTCGCCCAAGTGGCCCCTGTGGGCGTCCTCCGCCCTGCTCCTGGGCCTGGCGCTCATGGCCTTCATGGTGGGGAAATTCCCCATCCCGCCCGGGCAGCTCTTCGATGTCCTGGTCGCCCGGGTCAGCGGCGTGGCCGCGGCCCCTTCCGCCGTGGAAACCGTGGTCTTCCAAATCCGCGGTCCGCGCATCGTCGCCGCTATCCTGGTGGGCGCCGCCCTCGCCGCCGCGGGCGCGGCTTATCAAGGCATCTTCCGCAACCCCCTGGTCTCTCCTGACATCCTGGGCGTTTCCTCCGGCGCGGCCCTGGGAGCAGCCCTCGCCATCTTCTTCTCCCTCGGAGTCGTGGCGATCCAGGGGTTCGCCTTCGTGGGCGGCCTGGTCGCCGTGGCCGTGGTGTATGCAGTGGGCTCGGCGGTGCGCCGCCACGACCCTATCCTCACCCTGATCCTGGCGGGTGTGGTCATCGGTACGCTCCTCGGGGCGCTCCTCGCCCTGATCAAGTACCTCGCTGATCCCTACAATCAGCTTCCCGCCATCACCTACTGGCTCCTGGGGAGCCTGGCCGCCATCACCCCCTCTGACCTGTGGGTGGCAACTCCCCTGGTCCTCGCTGCCCTTATCCCGTTGGTACTCCTGCGTTGGCGCATGAATCTCCTCTCCTTGCCGGAGGATGAGGCCCGGGCCTTGGGGGCAAACACGGCCGCTCTGCGGCTCGCAGTGGTATGCTCGGCCACCCTCATGACCGCGGTGAGCGTCGCGGTGAGCGGAGTGATCGGCTGGGTGGGGCTCCTCGTGCCCCACGCGGCTCGACTCCTGGTGGGGCCGGACTTTTCCCGGTTGCTCCCCCTGAGCATGGTATTCGGGGCCTGTTACCTGTTGGCGGTGGACACCCTGGCGCGGACCCTGGCGGCGATCGAAATTCCTCCCGGCGTGCTCACCGCCGTCATCGGCACGCCGGTGTTCCTGTGGCTGCTCGCCACCACCCGACGAGGTTGGTGATGCCGTCCACGACGATCGAGGTCTACGACCTCGCCTACGGCTACCCGGACCGGGTCATCGGAGCAGGAGCGCGTTTCACCCTGGCGCCGGGCCAGGTGGTCTGCGTGCTGGGACCTAACGGCTGTGGCAAAACCACCCTCTTTCGCACCCTCCTGGGCCTGCTGCCCCCCCAGGGGGGCGACATCGTCATTGAGGACGTGCCCATCCGGCGCTGGCGTCGCGCCGCCCTCGCCCGGGCAATGGGCTACGTTCCCCAGGCCCACAGCGGCTACTTCGCCTTCACCGTGCGGGAAATCGTCCTCATGGGGCGCACCGCCCATCTGCCCCTGTTCGGCGCGCCCGGCCGCTGCGACCAGGAGGCCGCAGAGCGGGTCATGGCCCTGCTGGGGATCGACCACCTGGCAGACCGAATCTACACCCAGGTGAGCGGCGGCGAGCGGCAGCTCACCCTCATCGGGCGGGCCTTGGCCCAGGAGCCGAAGCTGTTGCTGCTGGACGAGCCTACCGCCAACCTGGACTTCGGCAACCAGCTCCTGGTGCTCGCCCACCTGCGCGCCCTCGCCCGGGAAGGCATTGGCATCCTGTTCTCGACCCATGATCCAGACCAGGCCTTCATCTGTGCCGACCGGGTGCTACTGTTGCGCGACGGGGGCATCTTCTGCGACGGCCCCCCCGCCGAAACGATCACTAGCGAGAACTTGTACCGGCTCTACGGCGTCCGGGTCCAGGTGGTGGACGTCCCCGTAAGCGCGGGCGAGACCCGCAAGATCTGCGTGCCCTCCCTCGGGCGAAGAGAGGCCGTCCCGGCGGTCCACGGCGCTCTTCGGCAGAGGACGGCGTAAAATTCGAAGACAGCTCGAAAGCGAGAATCCACGGAGCGAAGACCATGCAACCCGCGAAATCCCTACGAGCGGCAAGCTGCGCCGACGATTACGACCCCAACTCCCTGCCGGTGGATAAAGCCCGGCAGCTCATCCGGCAATTTCTCGTTCCTTTGACCGGCACCGAACGGGTGAGCCTGCGTGCCGCCCTGGGACGGGTGTTGAGCGAGGACGTGATCTCGCCCCTAGCCGTGCCCGCCCACGACAACTCCGCCATGGACGGCTACGCCCTGCGCCACGCCGACTTGAGGCCCGACGGGGAGACCGTACTCCGGTTAGTGGGCAGCGCCTTTGCCGGAGCGCCTTTCCGCGGCGCGGTCGGGCCGGGCGAGTGCGTGCGTATCATGACCGGTGCCATCATTCCCTCGGGGGCAGATACGGTGGTGATGCAGGAGCAGGTGCAGTCCGACGAACAAACGGTGCGGGTCGGGCCGGGGAGCTACAAAGCCGGGCAGAACGTGCGCCGGGCAGGAGAGGATCTCGAGCCTGGGCAGGTGGTCCTCGCCCGGGGCAAGCAACTGCGTCCCGCCGAGCTGGGGCTGCTCGCCTCCTTGGGCATCGGCGAGGTGCCGGTATTCCGCCGCTTGCGGGTCGCTTTCTTCTCCACAGGGGACGAGCTGGTGTCCATCGGCGCGCCCTTGGGAGAAGGTCAGATCTACGACAGCAACCGCTACACCATCTACGGTATGCTCGTCCGCCTGGGGTGCGACGTGATGGACATGGGGGTCGTGCGAGACGATCCGGCAGCCCTGGAGCGGGCCTTCCAAGAAGCCGCCGCCATGGCGGACGTGGTGATCACGAGCGGCGGAGTGTCCGTGGGAGAGGCCGACTACACCAAGGATCTCCTGGAAAAGCTGGGGGAAGTGGTTTTCTGGAAGATCGCCATGAAGCCCGGCCGGCCTCTGGCCTACGGCAAGATCGGCGCCGCCCACTTTTTCGGCTTGCCCGGGAACCCGGTCTCCGTCATGGTGACCTTCTATGAATTCGTCCGCGACGCCCTCCTTGTGCTCATGGGGCGAAGCGACGTGACACCCTTGCCCACCTTTCAGGCGAGATGCGTCACCCCCCTCAAGAAGGCGCCCGGCCGCACTGAGTTCCAGCGGGGCATCCTGTTCCAGGAGCCTTCGGGAGAGTGGGCGGTAAGGGTCACGGGGGAACAGGGCTCCGGCATCCTGCGCTCCATGGCGGAAGCCAACTGCTTCATCGTCCTGCCCCACGACCAGGGTCCGGTGCCCGCCGGCAGCCTGGTGGAGGTTCAGCTCATGGAAGGTCTGGTATAGACGATCGGCGGGCAGACCGGTGTGCCGCGCTCCCGTGCACTCGCTCCCCCCCAAAAAAAGCGCAGCCCGAAGGCCGCGCTTTGTGCCCCTCGAACTGGCGCTCAGTTACTTCTTACTTTCCTTCCCGGCGGCCGCGGCGACCGGTTTGGCGGTCTCGGGGGCCGCCCCGGCCTTGGCGCGCTTGTAGCGCTCGGCGATGGCGTCCTGAACCCGGGCGAGGGCCTCCGCTTGTTTCTTTTCCGCTTCCGCGGCCTTGCGCTTGGCTTCCTCCATCTTGGCTTTTTCTTCTTCCGTCGGCGGCGGGAGCTTGGCCTGGGCCGCGCCCGCCGCGCCGATCGCGAGCAGGGCGCCCATCGCCGCGGCGATCCATGGGTTGCGCTTCATCTGCCTCCTCCTCCTCAAGCCCGTTGCGGGGCGCCGCCCACGGCGGGAGCGGCCTGGGCCTCCGCCTTCTGCTGGGCCTTGACCTCCTCGAACCAGTACTCGTGGTGGGCCTTGGCCCAGGCCTCGTCCACCATGCCGTCGTAGCGCATGGAGTGGTAGGCCCCCTGGACGCCGACGGTGCCCAGGTAGATGTGGCCCATGCCGAAGGCCATGTACAGCAGCGCGCCGATGGCGTGGATCACGTTGGCGAGCTGCATCGTCTCACGCCCCTGCCCGAAGTTCGGGAAGTCCAGGATCAGCCCGGTCACCCCGACCACGATGGTGAGCAGGACCATGCCGATCCAGAACCACAGTTTCTCCCCGGCGTTGAAAAAGCCGGAAGGCACCTCCTTCTTGCTGAAAAAGCCCCCCAGCTTGGCGAGCCACTGCAGGTCGTAGGCGCGGGGGAGGTTGCGCCCCGCGTAGGTGGCGATCATGGCCAACGCCGACACGAAGAAGTACGGCCCCACGAAGTTGTGCAGGTTCTTCGAGAGGTTGGCGAGAAACGCGAACACCGTGTAGCCGAATACCGGCAGCAGGACGTGCTTGCCGAAGAGGATGATGAGGCCGGTGACGGCCAGAATCAGCCAGGAGATGGCCGTGGACCAGTGGATCACCCGATCCCAGGCACTGAAGCGCAGAATCTTGCGCCCCGTGTCGGGCTCGTGCTGACCGATGGGACCCCGGATCAGGTAAAAGGCGAGGATCAAAAGAGGCACCGCCACCATCAAAATGCCGCCGTAGAAGGTGACAGGCCCTTCACGCAACTCCCGCCAAGTTTCCCCCTGGGACTGGACGAGAACCCCTGTTTCCACTCCCCGCACCTGGGTGATGCCTTGTCCCGAGCGCACCTCGCGCCACACCGGCGCGTTGTTGAGGGGCTGGGTCTCTTGGCGTTGCTGCTGCTGCTTCGCCACTTCGTCCTGGGGAACGGTGACGAAGGGCTGCTGCCCGGGCGTGGCAAACGCCACTCCCCCGCCCAGCGCCAGAAGCACCAGCCCGGCCGCCACGAAACGGGCACAGACAAAGTTCGCCATGGACTCCTCCTATCGTCCGGCCGTATCGCCCGCGATGCGGACGTACTCGTTCTGGCCTAACTGCCGGGTCTTGATGCTCTTCTCCCAGGCCGCCTTGTCGCCCTTGAATGCCTCGTTGTCCCACGGCAGGCTGTCCGGCTTGCCTTGGTATTTGCCCGCCTTGTACTGGGTGACCTGGGGCGTCTCGCCGCAGGCCCCCAGCCCCAAGGCGAACAGAGCCGCGAAGGCGGCCGCTGCCACCTTTTTCATGATCAGCCTCCTTTCCCGGCGGGCGCGCTCGGCTGCTGCTCAGGCCGCCCGTAGGCGGTCGCCCAGCCCCAGACCTCGGCGCCCCTGCCGCGCACCAGGACCCGCTGCCGGTAGATGTCGGCCAGGATGTCCCCATCGCCGCCCAGAAGGGCCTTGGTGGAGCACATCTCGGCGCAGGCCGGCAGCTTCCCTTCCGCGATGCGGTTGCGGCCGTACTTCTTGAATTCTGCCTCGGAAAAGTCCGGCTCGGGACCGCCGGCGCAGAACGTGCACTTGTCCATCTTGCCGCGCAGCCCGAACCCCCCGTCTTGGGGGAATTGGGGCGCGCCGAAGGGACAGGCGTAGAAGCAGTAGCCGCAGCCAATGCACAGATCCTTGTCGTGCAGGACGATGCCCTCCGTGGTCTTGTAGAAGCAGTCCACTGGGCACACCGCCATGCACGGGGCATCGGAGCAGTGCATGCACGCTACCGAGATGGAGCGTTCCCCGGGTACGCCGTCGTTGATGGTCACCACCCGCCGGCGGTTCACGCCCCAGGGCACCTCGTGCTCGTTTTTGCACGCGGTCACGCAGGCGTTGCACTCGATGCAACGCTCTGCGTCGCATATGAACTTCATTCGAGCCATGGTCTAGCCTCCTCCGAATCCGTTACGCCTTGGAAATGCGGCAGAGCGTCGTCTTGGTCTCCTGCATCATGGTGACCGCGTCGTAGCCGTAGGTGGTGGCGGTGTTGACCGCCTCCCCTCGGACGATGGGAGCCGCTCCCTGCGGGTACTTTTCCAGCAGATCCTGGCCCATCCACCACCCCGCGAAGTGGAACGGCAGGAACACGGTTCCCGGGGCCACGCGCTCGGTGACCAGCGCCTTGACCTTGATGCGGGCCTTGGTGGGGGACTCGACCCAGACGTATTCCCCGTTGCGCACTCCGGCGTTGTTGGCGTCCTTCGGGTTCACCTCCACGAACATGTCCTGCTGCAGCTCGGCGAGCCAGGGATTCGATCGGGTCTCGTCGCCGCCGCCCTCGTACTCCACGAGCCGGCCGCTGGTCATGATCAGCGGATACTCCTTGGAGATCTCCTTGTTCGCCATCTGGATGGTCTTGAACAAGGTAGGCAGGCGCCAGAACGCCTTCTTGTCTTCGTGGGTCGGATACTTCTCCACCAGATCCGGCCGCGGCGAGTACAAGGGCTCCCGGTGCTGTGGGATGGGATCGGGGAAATTCCACACCACCGCCCGGGCCTTGGCGTTGCCGAAGGGATGGCAGCCATGGTTCTTCATCACCACGCGGATGATGCCGCCGGAAAGGTCGGTCTTCCAGTTCTTGCCTTCGGCTTCCTTCTTTTCTTCCTCCGTCAGCTCGTCCCACCAGCCCAGCTTCTTGAGGAACACGTGGTCAAACTCGGGATAGCCGGTGGTGATGTCGGCGCCTTTGGAGTGGGACCCATCCTCCGCAAGGAGGGACACGCCGTCGCGCTCCACGCCGAAGTTGGCGCGGAAATTGCCGCCCCCATCCATGACGTGCTTGGAGGTGTCGTAGAGGTTGGGCGTGCCCGGATGCTTGAGTTCCGGCGTGCCGTAGCAGGGCCACGGCAGGCCGAAATAGTCGCCGTCCAGCACGTAACCCGTCTCCTTGTCCACCCCACCCTTGGCCCGCAAGGTCTTCACGTCGAAGACGTGCATGTTGCGCATGTGGGCCTTCAACCGCTCGGGCGACTGCCCCGTGTAGCCGATGGTCCACACACCGCGGTTGATCTCCCGCAGCACCGACTCGGGTTCGGGTTCCTCGAACTTGTCGGGATCGGGTTTGACGATCTTCAGGTTCTTGGCGAATTCCTTCTCGAACCCAAACTTCTTGGCGAACGCGTACATGATCGCGTGGTCGGTCTGGGACTCGAACAGGGGCTTGATCACCCGTTCCCGCCACTGGAGTGAGCGGTTGGACGCCGTGCAGGACCCGGAAGTCTCGAACTGGGTCGCCGCCGGTAAGAGGTACACGCCGTCGGTGCGGGCGAGGGCCGCCATGGCCGCGGTAGCCGATGGATACGGATCGATCACGACGATCAGATCGATCTTCTTCATCGCCTCCAGCATGTCCTTGCCGCGGGACTGGCTGTTCGGCGCGTGGCCCCAGTAGATCACCGCCCGCAGGTTGGGATCCTGGTCGATGTTCTCATTCTTCTCCAGCACCGCGTCGAACCAGCGGGATACCGTGATGCCGGGCTTGGTCATCATGGCCTCGGAGGCGAAACGCCCCTTCAGCCACTCGTAATCCACGCCCCACACCCTCGCCCAGTGCTTCCACGATCCCGGGGCGATGCCGTAGTAGCCCGGCAGGGAATCCGGGTTGGGCCCCACGTCGGTGGCCCCTTGCACGTTGTCGTGGCCGCGGTAGATGTTGCACCCGCCCCCCGACACGCCCACGTTACCCAAGGCAAGCTGCAGGATGCAGGAAGCGCGCACGATGGCGTTGCCGGTGGTGTGCTGGGTCTGGCCCATGGCCCACACGATGGTGGATGGCCGGTTCTCCGCCATGAGCTTGGCGATGGTGTAGACGTCCTTTTCCGGCAGGCCGGTGACGTCTTCCACCTTGTCTGGGGTCCACTTGGTCAGGACTTCTTCTTTCACCTTGTCCATGCCGTAGACCCGCTGGCGGATGTACTCCTTGTCTTCCCAGCCGTTCTTGAAGATGTGATAGAGCAACCCCATGAGGAACGCCACATCGCTACCGGAGCGGGTGCGGAAGTAGTAGTCCGCCTTAGCCGCGGTGCGGGTGAAGCGCGGGTCCACCACGATCACCTTGGCCCCGTTCTCCTTAGCGTGCAAGGTATGCAGCATGGACACCGGGTGTGCTTCGGCGGCGTTGGAGCCGAAAAACAGGATGCACTTGGAGAACTGCTCGTCGTTGTACGAGTTGGTCATGGCCCCGTAACCCCAGGTGTTCGCCACCCCCGCCACGGTGGTGGAGTGGCAAATACGCGCCTGGTGGTCGCAGTTGTTCGTGCCCCACATGGACACGAACTTGCGCAGCAGGTACGACTGCTCGTTGCTGTGCTTGCTGGAGCCGATCCAGAATACTGCGTCGGGGCCGCTCTCCTTGCGGATGGCGAGCAGCTTGTCCCCAACCTCGTTGATCGCCTGCTCCCAGCTGATCTTCTGCCATTTGCCGCCCGCAAGCTTCATGGGATAGCGCAGGCGGTGCTCGCCGTGGCCGTGCTCCCGTACGGAGGCACCCTTGGCGCAGTGGGAACCCAGGTTGATGGGGGAATCGAACACCGGCTCCTGCCGGATCCACACCCCGTTCTTCACCACCGCATCGATGGCGCAGCCCACCGAGCAGTGGGTACATACGGTGCGTCGCACCTCGACGGGACCTGCGCCTTCGGCTTTTGCGGCCTGGGCCTTGTCCATCATGGAAAGGGGCAGCTGGCTAGCGAAGGCGCCGGCACCCACCGCGATTCCGGAACGCTTGAGGAAGGTGCGCCGGTCCATGGTGTTGCCCAGGAACGCGACCACGCCGCGACTCAGGCGGCCCGGGCGCTGGACTTCGGTCGTGGATTTCTTGATCAGCAACATGTCAGAGCCTCCTCCTTGCGTCACACCCGGGCAGTCCGGTAATAGTCGCGCACGTGGGCCGTCTCCTGGTAGCCCCGCTTGGCGGCCGCCGCTTTGCCGGCGTTCGCCTTGAGGGGCGCCTGGGGCGTCCCGGTCAGGGCGGCCGCCGCGGCCGCCGCGCCGCCGGCGGTGAGCGCCAGCATGAACTTGCGCCTTCCGGCATTGGTCGTCGCGCTCATCGTCTTTACCCTCCTCTTCTCTGTCAGCCGTCAATCGGCAATGTCAAACGAAGCTGCTTCCACATCAAAAAACGCTGCGGCGAGCCTGCCCACGTGCTTGAAGAAATCGGCCTCTTCGGTTCGCGCCAAGCTCTCGGCGAGCCTCGGGTACCAGGATTTCAGATGGGCAGAGAAAAACCGCTTCTGGGTCTCCAGCCCGGCACCGGAAAGGACGAGCAAGCGCATCACGTCGCACAGGGCCGCAATGTGATCCTCGGGCTCGCCGGCGGTGAGCTTGCGGGCAAAGCCGAGCGCCGCCAGGTCATCCCGCAGTGCCGCCAGAGGCTTTTCCATCATGAACCCGGCCAGATAGTAGGACCCGAACACCATCACCTTGGGCCGACCCACACCGTAGAACAAGGTCTCGAACTCCTCCCGCACCTGCGCCGGATTGGCCGTCGCGGCGGCCATCTTGAGCTCGCCCCAGGCGGAAGCGAAAGGCGACGCCCCCCCGCCCGCCTGGCCTACATCGGACTGGGCCACCAGGCGCAACAGTTCATCCGATGGCGGCGCGTAGAACAAATTGGAGATCAGCGCATACATATCGGCCCGGGCCAGGTCCTCCGGGGCCACCGGCGGCGGGACGTGCACAGGCATGGCGCCGCCGCTCATCGGGTCACCTCGAAGATGGACACCGACTTCTCGCCTTGGATGAGGTCGATCACCCGGCAGTCAGCGCACATCTGCAGCCGGGTGAGCGCCGCCCCTTCGGCGAACATGGAATGGGAGGCAAGCTTGGCCGTCATGTTGTCGATCATCTGCCTCGTGGCGAAGGGCTTGCCGCATTTGACGCAATGGAAAGGTTCCGCCTCGTTGAGCACCCGGGGTTCCTTGGCCACCTTGGACAGTAGCAGCCGGGGCGCCAGGCCGATGGCGTTCTCGGGGCAGGTCTTGGCGCACAGGCCGCATTGCACGCAATTGGCCTCGATGAACTTGAGCTGGGGCAACTCCTTGCCGTCCAACAGGGCGCTCTCGGGACAGGCACCGACGCACGCCATGCACAGGGTGCAGCGTTGCTTGTCGACTCGCACTTCCCCGTAGGGGGCCCCCGCCGATAGGGGGATCGCCTCCGTGGGGCGGGGGGCATGGCGAAAAAGGTGCTCGAAAACGAAATCCAGGGTAGTGCGCTTGTCGTTGGACAGGTTGAATGGCGCGGGCGGACAGGTCTCGGCCCAGGGAAGATCCCACAGGGCTTCCTCCAGCGCCTGCCTATCGGACGCCTCCAGCAGATGCAAGTGGGCACCACCATAGCCAAGCCCGTGGAGAATCTCCTGGCCGAAGGTCATCTGCTGCCGCAGCGCGCCCAGATAGCTTTCCGCCTCGTTCCCGGTGCTCAGCACCACTACCTGGCTCGCCCCCAGGGCGATGCTCCCCAGCATGAGATCCAAGCCCACGGAACCCACGTGGAAGACTTCCACCGGGATGACTCGGGCAGGCAAGCCCCGCCCTTGGCGGCCGACCTTGAGGAGGAGTTCGCGCCCGTCGGTGGCGTTGTGGAACAGCAGACAGGCGTCTTTCCCTCCAGCCCGGAGGTAAGCCTGAAGCAGGGCGCGCAGTCGATTCCCCATCTCCGAGACCCGGGGGTAGGCGTAGGTCAGAGCACCAGAGGGGCACACCGTCGCGCACCCGCCGCAACCCATGCACAGGTGAGGCTCCACCCGGACGTGATCCCCCTCCTCCGCAATAGCCACCGTCGAGCAGACGTCAAGGCATTTGCTGCACCCGGTGATTTTCGATCGGCTGTGGGCGCAGATACTCTCTCTGTAGACGAAAAACTTCGGTTTCTCAAATTCACCCACCAACCCGAGGAGTTGTTGCACCGCAAGCGCCTGATCTAGGGGGTCGCGGCCGGGAGCAAAATAGCCCTGAGGGGGCTGAGGCATGGACAACAGGGGCTTTTCGGACAGGTCCAGTATCAGGTCCCAGGTGTCCGAGCGCTCCTGGGCCTCCCGTTCGAAGTCAATGGCCCGCACCTCGCCGCAGGCGGCCAGGCACTGGCGATGAGCCCTGCACCGGTCTAGATCGATCTGGTAGGTGAAATCGATGGCACCCTCCGGGCAAACCCGGATGCAGGCCCCACATCGGGTGCAGACCTCCAGGTCGATGGGATTCGCCTGCTCCCAGCGGACTTGGAAGGCGCCCAAATAGCCCCGGACCTCCTTCACCCGGCCCGAGAACACCGGGTAGCGGCGCTCGGCGCCCAGGTCCCCCCCGCCAGCGGTGCTCGCCACCAGCACGCTCACGTCGAGTTGATTCGCCAGGCGCTCGGCCCAGGCGACGCAGGCCGCCGCCTGGCCGATGATCAGCAGGCGCCCATCCGACTTGTAAGAGACCCGGGGCACCGGCTCGGGCTCAGGCGCCATGGCGGCCGCGAGCAACGCCGCCATCTTGGGACCGGCGTTGCGGCCTTCCCGGGACCAGCCGGCCACTTCCCGGATGTTGACGAACTTCAAGGGCACCTGGGCGCCGATCCCGGCCGCCACTTCGCTAAAGAGAGGTGCCTCCTGGGTACAGGCCACCACCGTGTCCCGGCCGCTCTTCAGGGCCGCTTCCACTTCCCCGATCTGCCGGCGGCAAAGCTGCTGGTGGACGGGAAGGGGCGCGTCGAGCTGCAAGCCTTTGGCCAACAATGACCCATCCACGGTCATCGTGGCATTGCAGCTACAGACCCGGAGCGTCTTATCGATCAACGGCATTTCAATGGGTTACTGCGCTCGTACCAAATCCAGCTAATGAACCTATTAATAAACAGCAATCCACGAACCGGAGAAAACACGAAAGAAATGACAAGAAAGGAAGAAAAAAGACAATGTGCCCCCCCACCGACCTTTCAGGCTGGATTTCAGGTTTGGCGGTCGGGATTGCAGGGCTCGGCGTGGTCGAGGGATGGGAGATCGGTGGCCGCAGGCGCTCCCTCGCCCTGGGCCCCGGAAGATGGCGATTCGGAGGTCGCCGCTGGATCCGACGACAGGGGACGCTCCTCGATCTTGGCGAGCGTCGTTTCTGGCCCGGCTGCCTTTTCCTGGGAATGGCTCTGAAGCAGGTGCTCCACCGTGTGGGTCAGCCTGGCGAGTAGCTCCGGCTCCAAGGGCTCAAACGTGTTGTAGTCGTCGATATACACATCGAGCCCATCCATCACGTTGAAATGGGGGTCCTGGAAGAGCTTCTTCAGCGCCGCCCGGCGCAACCCCTCGTCCACTTTGGGATGCATGAAAGCTCGGAAATCCGAGTTGAAGCTCAAGCTCTCCAGGGGCGGCAGGGGCGGAGGCGGGTCTTCCGCCGGGCTGGGGGCGGGGCGGGCAGGGTTTCCTTGCGCGGCGCGGGACTCCCGCTTGAGCCGGGACCAGCGGGCGAGGAAAGACTCCTCTCCGGGGCGCGGGCTGGACGCGGGTTCCTTCCGCTCGCCGCCCGGCTTGCCGGTGGAGGGGGGGTCAATCTTGTCGAAGCCTGCCATGGTGTTCCAGCCTGCTCGAGGCATAGCGGCGGCGTTTCTTCGCCTCGGGGTCCGGCCGGTAGTGGGTCTCCACGAATTCCCCGACCCACCGGTAGATCTCCGGCGGCATGGGCACCCCGTCCACCCGCTCGTTGGCGTCCATCCACCGGGCCGCTTCCCCGTAGCTCACCGTGACGAAGGCGGGGCGCGCTTCCCCTTGCTCGTCATCGCGCCAAAGCACGAAGACTCGGGGTTCACTCGCCGAGACGTTGAGCCAGTAGTCTTCCGCCTCTTCCCGGCGCAGCTCCAAGCGAAAGCCAGTATAGAGCACCCGCCGGCGCAGTTCGTCTTCGAAGATCACGCGGGGCGCAGTCTGCGGGGGGGCACCGTCCTCCACGACCCCGATGGCTTCCCAGCGATGGGAGCACCAGGGGTTATCCACCCGCAAGCGCTCCATGACCACCGCGACGGGTAAAGTTTCTGCAGGCATAAGATGCAATATAGTCTAAAGTAACAGGCAGCGTCGAAGTACACCGGTTCCCCGGGTAACTCCGGCGCTGCCGGAGCGAGGCCGGGGCACGGGTGCCTTGAGCATTTATCGGAGCTTTTGTAATAATCTTTCCACCGTTCCCCGTGCGGCCCCGGAACGACCCTTGCAACGGGAGCTTTGAAACCGTCCTAGACGAGGATTGGAGAAATGAGCCAGGACCTCGGGGCAAGCCCGCTGGTAGACAAATTCGGCCGCACGGTCAGCTATATTCGCCTCTCGGTCACTGACCGCTGCGATTTCCGCTGCACCTACTGCATGGCGGAAGAGATGACTTTTCTTCCCCGCGCCCAGGTTCTCTCCCTGGAAGAATGCCTGCGGCTCGCCCGGGTGTTTGTCAGCTTGGGCGTCACCAAAATCCGCATCACCGGAGGCGAACCCCTGGTGCGCAAAAACGTGCTGTGGCTGTTCCAGCAGCTCGGGCGGCTTTCGGGGCTTAAAGAGCTCGTCCTCACCACCAACGGTTCCCAGTTGGAACGTTTTGCCCGGCCCCTGGCGGAGGCGGGGGTGCGCCGGGTCAACGTGAGCCTAGACAGCCTCGACCCGGACAAGTTCAGGCGCATCACCCGGGTCGGAGATCTGAACAAGGTGCTGCGCGGCATCGCTGCGGCCAAGGAAGCGGGCTTTGCCGGGATCAAGCTCAACACCGTGATGATCCGGGGCGTGAACGAGGACGAGTTCTGCGATCTGGTGCAATTCGCCGTGGACCAAGAGCTCGACATCGCCTTCATCGAAGAGATGCCCCTGGGGGACGTGGGCCATGCCCGGATCGACACCTACTACAGTTCGGACGACGCGCTGGCCCTCCTCAGCCGCCGTTTCGAGTTGGTCTCCAGCACTGAGACCACCGGCGGCCCGGCCCGCTACTGGCGCATCCCTGGCACCCGCACCAAGGTGGGTTTCATCTCGCCCCACTCCCACAACTTCTGTGCCGCCTGCAATCGAGTGCGCGTGACCTGCACGGGCGAGCTTTTCCCCTGCCTGGGACAAAATGACTCGGTCGATCTCCTGCCCCTGCTGCGGGCGCACCCCGACGATGACGAGCCGGTGCGGCAGGCCATCGTCGATGCCATGGGCATCAAGCCCCGGGGTCACGACTTCAACCTGTTCCAGGCGAAACCGAAGGTAATCCGCTTCATGTCGGTGACGGGAGGTTGAGGGGGTGGACGCGCCTTATCGCCCCCAGCTCACCAACGCCGCCCGTCCCGCCACGTTCACCATTACGGCGGTCAACGAGCGGGGGGAGGAGCTGCCGACCCCAATCGCTGGCGAGCATCCCCTTACCCTGTACGTGGACAAGCGGGAAATCGTCACGCTCATGACCCTGGGGGCTGCCCCGGAAGCCCTGGTGATCGGCTACCTGCGCAACCAGCGGCTGGTGAACAGCATCGAGGACATCGTGGCGGTGCAGGTGGACTGGGACACGGAAGCGGTGGCAGTGACCACCCGGCACGGCCTGGGCGACATCGATCAAAAGCTGGAAAAGCGCACCGTCACCACCGGCTGCGGCCAGGGCACCGTATTCGGCGACCTGATGGAGGAGATCGATCGGATTCGGCTGCCGACCGACGTGACCCTCACGGAGGAGACCCTCTACAGGCTGCTGGACAACGTGCGCCGCTACGAGTCCATCTACAAACAGGCCGGTGCGGTCCACGGCTGCGCCCTAGCCCAGGGGGCTGACATCCTCATGTTCGTGGAGGATGTGGGGCGGCACAACGCCGTAGACGCCATCGCGGGCATGATGTGGCTGGACCGACTGGAAGGAGCCGACAAGATCTTCTACACCACGGGGCGACTCACCTCTGAGATGGTGATCAAGTGCGCCCAAATGGAAATTCCGTTCCTGGTCTCTCGCTCGGGACTCACCCAGATGGGTTACGAGATCGCCCGCAAGGTGGGCATTACCATGATCGGCCGGGCCACCGGCAAGCACTATCTCCTGTTCACCGGCCGCGAGAGGTTCGTCAAGGCGTGAAAGTCACCGGGGTCCTCCTCGCCGGCGGCATGGGCAGGCGCATGGGGGGCGTCGACAAGGGCTTGCAGCCTCTCAAAGGCAAACCTCTCGCCCAGTGGGTTCTGGAACGCTTCGCCCCCCAGGTGGATGAAGTGCTGGTCAACGCCAACCAGAATCTCGAGCGCTACGCCCGTTTCGGTTACCGGGTCGTTCCCGATCAGGTGGGGGGCTTTGCCGGCCCCCTGGCCGGTCTGCACCGGGGCTTAAGCGAGGCGGCCCATCCCCTGGTGACCACGGTGCCCTGCGATTCCCCTTTCCTGCCCCTGGACCTGGTGGCGCGGCTCGCCGCTGCCTTGGAAGCGAAGGACGCCGATCTGGCGGTGGCTAAGACCTTCGATCAACCCCACCCGGTCTTCTGCCTGACCCGCCGGGCCCTCAAGGACCATTTGGAGCGGTATCTGGCAAGCGGTGGCCGCAAGATCGACGCTTGGTACGCGAGCCTGCGGGTGGTGGAAGTCCCCTTCGACGACGAGGCGGAGGCATTTCGCAACATTAATACCCTGGAGGAGCTGGACCAGTCCGCCCAGTGGGTGAGGCCGTGAACGAAGCAGGAGCGACTCGGGACTACTTCACGGTCAAAGAGGTGGCGGAATACCTCCACCTCAACGAGAAAAAAATCTACGCCCTGGTCAAGGAAGGGGCGATCCCGGCCACCAAGGCCGCAGGCAAATGGCTATTCCCCCGCAGGCTGGTGGACGAGTGGTTGCTCGAGTCGGCCCACGGGGGGGTGCTGACCGACCGCCTGGTGATCACCGGCAGCGATGATCCCCTGCTTGCTGCCGCCGTGGCCCAGCTGGCGAGCCAGAGGGGGGCATCGGCCTTGGTGACCCTGTCACCCACCGGAACCCGCCTGGGGCTTGCCCTCCTCGCCCAGCGCCGGGCCCATGCGGCGGCTATCCATTGGGGTCCCGCCACCACCGCCGACCGGCGTCACCCCCAACTGGTGCGCAGCTACCCGGGTTACCGGAGCTGGACCCTGGTGCGGCTGACCCGTCGGGAACAGGGCATACTCCTGGGCCCGGCCGTGGCCGGGGTCACCGAGCTGAACGCCTTGGTGAAACCCGGGATACGGTGGGCCTTGCGCCAGGAAGGCGCCGGCTCCCAGCACTACCTGGAGACACAGCTCGGTCAGCGGGGGCTGGTCATTCCCGGAGCCGAGATGGCCCCCCGGGCCCTTTCTGAGCGCCACGCCGCCGCCCTGATTGCCCAGGGCCAAGCCGATTGCGCGCCTGGGGTCCACGGAGCCGCAGGGGAGTTCGGGCTCGCGTTTCTTCCCCTGGGTTGGGAATGTTTCGACCTGGTGCTGCCCCGGTCCGTGTACTTCCGCCGTCTGTTCCAGGACTTCTTGGAGGTACTGCGGGGGCCTGAGATGGCTGTGGTCGCGGCCGCCCTCAAGGGCTACGATCTGGAGCCCTTGGGACGGATTCTACCCATTCCAGAGGATTGATCCCGCAGGGCCTGGAGCGCCAGGGCCGCCGCCCGCCGGGAAGCCCCCTTGAGACCGACCCCCTCGTCCAGCACCACCATCACCGGTATCGCCCGGAGCCGATCGGCGAACCGTCCCTTGGCGCAAAACGGCTCGAGAAAAGCGGCCCCCATGAGGCGCGGGAGAATCTTGGGGGCGATGCCGCCCGCGAGATAAACCCCACCGGTGGCAAGAAAGGCAAGGGCCACGTTCCCCGCGAAGGCGCCGTATACGGCCACGAACAAGTCCAGCGCTTGATCGGCCACCGGGTCCTGCCCCGCCAGGGCGAGGGCGGTAATCTCCCCGGCCGGGCGCTGCCGGGGCGTCAAACCGGCCTGGGCTTGGAGGTAGAGGTCAACGGCCTCGAGCCCGGCCCCCGAGAGAACCCGCTCGTAGGACACCCGCCCATAGCGGTCGGCCAAGGCCCTAGCAAGACCCGTTTGCCGGGGCCCGAGAGGAGCGAAGTCCATGTGGCCCGCCTCGGAGGCGACCGCCTGGGTGCCCTCCTCCGTCCATACCAGGGCGGCCACCCCCAGGCCAGTTCCCGCCCCCAGGATCACCTGAGTTCCATGGGGCGCGGTGACCCCGGGCTGCAGGACCACCTGATCCGAGGAAGCCAAGGCTTGGATGCCGTAGGCCGCCGCGACGAAATCGTTCAAGACCTCGACCCGATCCACCCCCAGCTCGCCGGCGAGCTCCGACGCCTCTACATACCAGGGAAGATTGGTCAGCCAGGCTCGGCCCTCCTGCACCGGGCCGGCCACGGCGAAGCAGGCGGCCGCGAGCCGCCCGCCCAGCGCTTGGGCTTGGGGCTGGGCGAGGAATGCCTGCACCGCCGCTGCGAGGCTCGGATGCTCGGCACTCGCATAGGTCTCCTGCAAAAGGGGCTGGGGCGCGCCGCCCGCCACTCGGCCTAGCTGCAACCGGGTGTGGGTGCCACCCACGTCGCCAGAAAGATAGAGAAGATTCCCTTCCGCGCAATCACGGCCCGCCATGGGCTCACCCGGCAGCGATGGCGGGACTTGCCCCCACCCGCACCATGAGGGGCTCCGGGGCGCCGATCAAGTCCCCCTGGGCGTAGTCCACCCGGAGCTCTTTGAGCTTTTCCAGGGTAACCCGGTCGGTCACGAATTCGGCCACCGTTTTCATCCCCAGCAGATGGGCGATGCGGTTGATCGCCTCCACAATGGCGTAGTCCACCGGGTTGCTGGCCAGGTCGCGAATGAAGCTGCCGTCGATTTTCAAGAAGTCCACCGGCAGATGTTTCAGGTACGCGAAGGAGGACATGCCCACACCAAAGTCGTCCAGGGCAAAGCGGCAGCCCAAGTCGCGCAGATCATGCATGAATTCGCTCGCCTTGGTGAGGTTGGAGATGGCAGTGGTCTCGGTCACTTCGAAGCACAGCCGCTGGGGTGGCACGCGGGCCGCCTCCACTTGGCGGCGCAGGAAATCGGCGAAGGTGCTGTCGTTCAGACTCGCCCCGGACAGGTTGATGGAGTAGCAGCTCTGCAGCTCGGCACTCCGGTTTTCCGCTTCCCGGGCCATGAAGTCGAGGAGCGCCGTCACCACCCAGCGGTCCACCATGGGCAACAGGTTGAAGCGCTCGGCCGCCGGCATGAAATCGTTGGGAGCGAGCAGATGGCCGGAATCGTCCACCATGCGCACCAACACTTCATAATGGGAGCATCCGGCCTGTTCCACCACCGGTGCGATGGGTTGGCGATATAGCCGGAAGCCACCTTTCTCCAGGGCTTGAGTGATCTGATGCACCATCGCCACATCCCCCTGGGGGGTGCGGGTCAGGCCGGCGCCCGGCTGATATAGCTCCACCCGGCTGCCGCCTTTTTCCTTGGCCGCGTAGCAGGAAGCGTCGGCCGCGGCCAAGACGTCGGCCACCGTGCCGCTGTCGGCATCCACCATCACCAGTCCGATGCTCGCCCCCAGGGAGAAGGTCCTGTCCTTCCAGTGGAAGCGGAAGTCGCGCACGATTTCCCGCAGACCGTTGGCAATGCGGATGGCCTGGTCCGCGGGGCACGCCTCCAGCAGCACGCCGAACTCGTCGCCGCCGAGTCGGGCTAAGGTGTCGCTACCCCGAATCTTGACATGCATCACCGCCGCGAGCTGCCGCAGCAGCTCGTCCCCCGCCACGTGGCCGCAGGTGTCGTTAACCGTCTTGAACCGGTCCAGATCCAAATAGAGGAGGGCATGCTTGCGGCCGTCGGACTTGGCCGATTCCAAGAGATAAGCCAGCCGACGCTCGAATTCTCGGCGGTTGACCAAACCCGTGAGGGGGTCATGGCTCGCCTGCCAGGTGAGTCGCTGGGCCATGGCGCGCACATGGCTCACGTCGCGGAACACCACCACCAGCCCGGTCACCGCCCCGTCTGGCCCCCGGATAGGGGAACAGGCCTCTTCCACCGGAATACGCCGCCCGTCCCGCGCTTTGAGGATCGCCGCCCGTGTGACCAGGGTGCGGCCCTCCGCCGCGCCGAAACCGCGGGACAAGGGCTTCTGGGTCTCCTCATCGAGTACCACGTACACCGCGTCTAGGGGCAAGCCCCGGGCGTCGGCGCTACGCCAGCCGGTCAGCTGCTCCGCGACAGCGTTCAACACCTCGATCGAGCCGCGGGCGTCGGTGGTAATCACCCCCTCGGCGATGGAGTGCAACGCCACTTCGGCCCGCTCCTTCTCCCGGTACAACGCCGCCTCCGCCCGTCCGATGTGGCGGATCACCAGCACCGCCACCAGCGCACCGATCACCAGCAGGACGCTGCCCAGCACGGCGAGAAACAGGTACGCCCCGCGGGCCCCGGCGAGGGCCTCGTCCATGGCGGCAAGCATTTCTGCCCGCTGAGCGGTCACCGCGCCCATGAGCAGCTCCTCGAAGCGGGCGGCAGGCGCCGCCTGGGACAAGCGCAGACGCAGGGCTTCGTTGATCTGGCCCGCCTGCAGGGCGGCGGCCACCGCGTCGCGCATGCGCTCCAGGGCGCGGCCCGTGCGCAGGAGCTCCTCCAGGGCAATCCGTCTGGCGGGATCCCACTCCTGGGCTTCCAGCCGATCCATGAGCTGGGCGGAGCGTTGCCCCAGGGACTCGAAGCGGCGATAGGCGTCCGCCTGCTGGCGCAGGGTCCGGTCCACGAAAAGGAGTCCGAGCAGCTCCGAGCGCTGGCGCGACACGTCCAGCAGGTCGGCGGTCGCCTGCATCCTGGCCCCCTGGCGGTAAGCGATGTGGTCGAGGCGGCCGGTTAGCTCGTCGAGTCGGGCGAGTCCCATAACCACCAGCTCCACCATCAGGATCAGCATGACGGCGAAGCCGGCCACGGCCACCGCCCGCGGCCGCAACCAGCGACGCATCCGCGTCCAGGCCGCTGTCTCAGCCATGGCCGCTGCCGCGCGCGGCGGGATCCTGGCGGTAGAATTGGCGCATCTGTTCGTACACCGCCGGATAGGCGGCTTGGAGGGTCCGGGGCGCTTGGAAGAAGGCCTCGCTCGCCACCGCGAAAAACTCCCCCGGCGCTTCCGCCCCGTAGGGATCGATCGGCGTAGGCAAGCCTCGCCCGACGCGCCGGCGCAGGTCTTGATAGGCCTGCTCGAAGGCTGCTTTCCAGACCTTCGGGTCCATGTCTGGATGCAGGGGCGGCATTCCGTTGGCATCGCCGTTGAGCATATCCAGCTTATGGGCGAATTCGTGGATCACCACGTTCACCGGCCCTTCGTGCCAGGACGGATCCACATCCGCAGCCGAGAGGATGACCGGCCCCTGGAGCCACGACTCCCCAGCCAGAGGCTCGCGCACCGTGTGGACCACCCCCGCCTCGTCCATGTATTCCCGTTCCGGGATGAACTCGTCGGGGTACACGATCACCTCCACCCAGTCCTTGTAATAGTCCAGGTCCAGGTTGAGGATCAGAAGGCAGGCCTGGGCTCCGATGACGAGCCGCGTCTCCTCATCCACCTCGTAGCCGCCGGCGCCATGAATCCTCTTCTCGTGGAGGAACAAGGCGGTCCAGCCCTTGAGCCGCGTCTCCTCGTCCTCGTTTAGATCCCCAAGGAACGGCACCCGTTCGGTGACCCGAGTCCAGGCCCGAGCGTCGATGGGATGGCGCGCCAGCACACGCCTGCGCTGCCAGTTCCGTACTCGCCTCAGCATGGAAGCGAGTATAGCTCGGCCGGCGCCAGCGGGTTGAAACTTCCCAGGCCCTCGGTTAGGCTTGCGGCTGTAAAGGACGAGGGATCGACGATCCGAGCGAGACGATCCACATTACGAAGGGAGGAGCGACCGATGGAACCCGTTCACAGCATTGCCCGCACCCATGCCCTGAGCCTGGAACAGCAGCGGGTGCTGCGCAACACCTACTGGCTTCTGGGCCTGTCCCTCCTCCCCACCGCCCTGGGGGCTCTATTGGGCCTGCGCATTCCCCTTTCCATCCTGCAGGCGCACCCCATCGTCTACGGCGTTGTAGTGCTCGCCGTGTTCTACGGCATGATCTTCGCCATCGAGCGCAACCGCGAGAGCAGTCGGGGCGTCTACTTGCTCCTCGCCTTCACCCTGCTCATGGGCGTGTTGCTGGGGCCTCTGCTGCAGGTGGCCCTCGGTCTGCAGAACGGCGCGCAACTGGTCGCCTTGGCCGCAGGCGGCACCGGACTGACCTTCTTCCTGCTGTCTGCGGTCGCCACCGCCGCCCACCGGGATTTCGGCTTCCTGGGCAGTTTTCTCATGGTGGGCGTCATCATCGCCATGATCGGCGTGGTGGCAAACCTGTTCTTGGCGAGCCCGGTGCTGCACCTCACTTTATGCGCGGCGATCATGCTACTCTCGGCAGGGCTCATCCTGTGGCAGCTCAACGCCATCGTGCGCGGCGGCGAGACCAACTACGTCTCGGCCACTCTCACTCTCTACGTGAGCGTGTACAACCTGTTCAGCACCCTGCTCCAGCTCTTGATGGCCTTCGGAGGCGAGCGCGACTAGGGGCGTCATCGTCAAGTCGTTGGATTTGATCATCCCTCGCCACCGCGCTCGAAGAGGGCGATGGATTCCACGTGGGCCGTGTGGGGAAACATGTTGACCACCCCTGCAGCCCGCAGTCGATAGCCCTTGGCGTGCACCAGCACCTGGGCGTCCCGGGCCAGGGTCGCAGGATTGCAGGAGACGTAGACGATGCGCTGGGGCGCTTCCTCCCCCAGCGCCTTGACTACAGCAATGGCCCCATCCCGAGGCGGATCGATCACCATCTTGGTGAAAGCGCCTTGGTCCCGCATCCAGGCCTCGTCTACGGCGAACAGGTCGGCGGTGACGAAGCGCACCCGCTCGGCAAGACCGTTCCCCTGGGCGTTACCCAGGGCGGAGCGCACCAGAGCCTCCTCCCCTTCGTAGCCCACCACCTGGGCGCCGGCCCGGGCAAGGGGCAGAGAAAAATTGCCCAGCCCGCAGAACAGGTCCGCGATCCGCTCTCCAGGGTGAGGCTCTAGCAGGGCGACCACTCGACGCACCAGCACCCGATTCACCGCCGGGTTCACCTGGGTGAACTCGGTGGGGCCGAAACGCAGCCTCAGATTGAACTCGGGTAGATCATAGTAGAGATCGGCCTCCACCGGGGGATGAAACGGCGCGGCCGTAGCCGGCCCGCCTGGTTGGAGGTAAAGATGCACTCCGTAGTTGTCGGCGAACTGCCGAAGGGCGGCTTCATCCTCCGGGGTGGGACGCTCCAGCACCCGCAGTACCAGGACGGTAGCGGCATCCCCCACGGCCGCCTCCACCTGGGGGAGGCGGGCGCGAATGGAGAGCCCGCCGATCAGTGCCCGCAAAGGCGCGATCAGCCGCGATAACCGCTCCGGCACCACCTCGCAGGCAGCCATGTCCGCCACGTAGCTGGAGCGGCGCTCGTGGAAACCCACCAGGACCCCGCCCTTGCGAGGGACGTAGCGTACGGCGAAGCGCGCCCGCTGCCGATAGCCCCAAGCCGGGCCGTGGACCGCGGGTAGCAGCTGCTCGGGCTTGACCCGAGCGACGTGCCAGAGCTGATCCTCCAGCACCCGCTGCTTGACCGCTACCTGGGCGTCAGGCTCCAGGTGCTGCAAACTGCAACCGCCGCAGGTTCCGAAGTAGCGGCAGCGCGGCGTGGTGCGCAGGTAAGACGGCCGCAGCAACTCCTGTACCTGGGCGAATTCATAGGTGGGCTTCTTCCGGAAGGACGCGTAGGCAATCCGCTCTCGGGGAAGAGCACCCTCCACGAACACCACCTTGCCCCCGTCCCGGACGACGCCGTGGCCTTCGTGATCCAGGGACTCGACGATGGCGACTTTCATGCCGCAGGGGAAACGTTTGTCCGAAGACCCCGGGGCTCCCAGAGGCTCAGAGGTCCGGGCTCCAGCGGGCGAGGAATTCGCACCAGTGGCTTTCCGTGGATCGCTCTAGGGTGGCGCGCACCAGGGCGCACTCGGCCCGGTATTGGTCCCGTTCCAGGACGCCGCGCATGAGCTGGAAGCGCAGGAACACCAAATACGTGTTCACCACGTCCACCTCGCAGTAACGACGCACGGCCTCCCCCTCGCCCCGGCGGTAGGCGTCCCACACGGCCCCCCCCTCCAGGCCCAGCTTGCCCGGTAGCCCCAGCAGTTGGGCCAGCTCGTCCAAGGGCACGTTAGCCCGGGGCTGGTACAGGGCGAGAAGGTCCATGAGGTCCAGGTGCCGGGTATGGTAGCGGCTGATGTAGTTGTTCCATTTGAAATCCCGGTCCTCGTCGCCCAGGTCCCAATAGCGGGGCGCCTGGACGCCGTGGATGAGCCCCCGATAGTGGAGCACCGGCAGGTCGAATCCGCCCCCGTTCCAGGACACGAGCTGGGGCGTGTACTTTTCGATACCCTCGAAGAAGCGCCGCACCAGGTCGCCTTCCGGCTCTCCCGGGCCCAGGGACCAAACCCGGAAGCTGTCCCGCTCCCGCAGGGCACAGGAGATCACCACCACCCGATGCAGGTGCAGGGGAAGAAAGTCGCTGCCTGCCTGCTGCCGGCGACGCTGGAAGGCCATCTCAGCCACCTGCACGTCCGGGACCGAGGGACCGAGCCCGTGCAGGCGCCTCAGCCCCTCGATGTCGGGTACGGTCTCGATGTCGAAAGCGAGGATGGGAGTCACTTGCGCGCCCAGGTACCGTCGGGCCTGCGGTACCACCAGCCCGGCTGGGCCTTGTCGATCCAGCGCTGGGCGAAGGTGGCACGAATGTTCTTCTCCCACTCGGGGTGGCCGTTGGCCCGAGCGATCTCCCGGTACAAGGCGAGGCGGTCCTGGTTCTCCGCGGCGATCAAAGCGTTGACCGCAGCCCGCTGCGGCAAGGGCACCGCGTTGGCGTCGCGCAGGGCCACCAACCCGTCCTGGGTCAGACCCACCGCGCCGCTCGCGTAATGGGGCGCGAGCTGGGCGTGGCGTCGCTGCATGCTCTCCTTTAGAGCCGCGATGGCCGGGGTATCGATCTCCAAGTCCGCCTGGGCCCAGGCAGCCGCGCCCAACAGCATCAGGGCAACTAGCACTGCCAGGCGCTGCATCGGGCGCTTCATTGTCGCCTCCATCTGCTTCACGGGGTACGGGAAGGAGCAGGGCGCTTCTGCTCCAATCCCTGATTTCCGCCTCCGGGCTCGGGAAGCCGCCACACCTCGTCGATGATGCGGTCGGCCGCCTTCTCGGCGGCCGCGGCGGGGAAGTAGATGTTGATGGTGACGCAGCCGGCTGTGGCCGCGGCGGCGATCAACAACGCCGCTCTCATCGCGCGCGTCGTGCAGCTATTGGCTTTTCCATGGTCATTGGACGATGGGTCGGACGTTTTCCTGGGTAATGCGCCGCAGCCGCTCCAGCAGCTCGCTCCAGCCGACTGCGCGATTGTAACCGATGACCGTGATAGCCGGTACGCCGCCGCCCTCCACGATCACGTAGCCGCCCGGGGCTTCGGCGATGCCGCCCATCTCGCACACGTCGCCGGCGAGCCGACATGACAAGCCCAGGCGGCGATAGCGGAAGCGCTCGAAGAAGCGCAGGAAACTGCGCTGCAGCACCGCGGTCGCCCCCGCGCCCCCCAGGGCGGAGATGTTTTCCACCGCTCGCTGGCTGATGGTCCTGGGATAGTCCCCCGGACTGCTCTCTATGCGCGCGTCGAAACGCACGGGCTTCCACCGAACGAGCTCGAGCCCCTTCACGTCCACGTCCACCCGCCCTTCCATGCTGCCGAAGGAGAAGGTGCGGGTGAGAAGCTCCAGATCCAGGCGGCGCATCTCCAGCTCGGCGAACAGGCGGGGTACCCGCCCGAAGGGATCTGCAAGGCGGCAGGTTGCGCACCACCGCCGTCCCGTCGAATACCCGGAAGAGCAGCGCGCCATCCACGGCGAGAACCGAATCGGCGTAGGAGACTCGGGGCACCACCGCGGACAGGCTCCCGTGCATCGGGGTGATGTCCAGGGCTTCGCACAACGATTCCATGGACACGGCGCTCAAGCCGCCGGCAACCTGCCAGCGCCAGCCTTGGCTCGATCGACCCAAGCGCCCGTCCCGCAGGCTCAACATTCCGTCCAGGATCGGCACTTCTAGGGGTTCGAACCGGGCTTCCTCTGGAAACAGTTGCCAGCGCGCCGTGCTCGGCCCGAACGGGATTCTCAAAAGCCTTCCTCCCCGCCAGCGGAGCCAGCCCGCTCGGGGCGCCTCCCCGTCCCAGGCAATCTCCGCGTCGAGCCCTTCCAGGGCGAGCCGCCGCTCCTGCACCCGGCCCCCGCGCAGGAGGACATGCAGCGCCTGCCAGCGCCCCTGGGCCATGGACAACCGCACATCGGCACTTCCCGCTACGCTGGCGTCGGCAAGTTCCAGCGCGGGCGCGAGGGGTGCCAGGAAGCGCTGGTAGAGGCCGCCCAGGTCGAGCCCACGGGCCTGTAGAACCAGCTCGGCAAGCGCCCGACGGTCGAGCCGGTAGGTACCCCACCCCTCCAGTCGGCCGACCTCGGCCATTTCGGCGTTAAAGCCGTGGATCTGCACCGCCTCCTGCAGCACCACCCCCTGAGCTTGCAGCCTCATTCCCGCCGGCAGGTAGAGCGGTTGCCAGAAAATCCCACCCGCATACCAGTCCAGGCCAACGCGGAAGCGTCCTGCCCCGGGGGAAGCTTGCCAGGAAAATTCGACCCGGGCACCCAGGCCCTCCCCCGCGCGCAATCCGGCGCCGTCGGAGAATCCCGCGCCTTCCACGTCGAGCCGTGCTTCCAAGCTCTCTAGCCGGGCATCGCTGCCCCGGAGCACCACCGTGCCGCTGGCGCTGCCTGCGCTGGGGCGCGGCGCTTGCGGGGGCATAAGATGCGCGAGCCGATCGATGCGCGCCCCGTGCAGCTCCACGGCAGCGCTCCACCGCCCCCCTGCGACCCGGCCCCGGACCCGCCAGCGTTCGCCACTGGGGGAGAGCGCCAGGTCGAACTCGCCCGTGTCGCCGCGGAAGCGGAAGCTGATCGGAATGCGTTCCCTCGCCGCGACCAGCAGACCCCGGTCGCAGGCGACACGGGGAGGCGCCCAGCGCGCGGCGCCGCAGTCGAGGGACACGTCCGGAAACGCGTGTCCCGCCACCACCACCCGCTCTGCCATGAGGCGCAGGCGCCCTTCCTCCGCCCTCCAGTGGCCGCGCAAGCCTGAGATGGAAAACCCCGGCCCTTCCAAGCGGCCAATGGAGAGATTCAGCGTGGGCGGGGAGGTGAACCCACTGCCTGCGCTCAGGAGAAGGAGCGTCCACGCCACGCCAACCCGAAGGCGAAGCGCAAGGCCCGGTGCCGGTGGCTCCTCAGGCGGGGAACACGCCCGTGGAGAGATACCGATCCCCCCGGTCGCAAACGATGGAGACGATCACTGCGTTCTCCACTTCCCGCGAGATCTTGAGCGCCACCGCCATGGCGCCGCCAGAGGAGATGCCGGCGAAGATGCCCTCCTCCCGCGCCAGGCGTCGGGTCATCTCCTCGGCCTCCGCTTGGGACACCAGCTCGATCCGGTCCACCCGGGACGGATCGTAGATCGCCGGGAGATAGGCCTCCGGCCACTTGCGGATGCCCGGGATCTGGGCCCCTTCCTCGGGTTGCACCCCCACGATCTGGATGGATGGGTTTTTTTCCTTGAAGAAGCGGGAGCACCCCATGATGGTGCCGGTAGTACCCATACTGCTCACGAAATGGGTGATGGTGCCCCGAGTGTCGCGCCAGATCTCCGGGCCCGTACCCTCGTAATGGGACAGCGGATTGTCCGGGTTGGCGAACTGGTCCAGGATCACGCCCCGGCCCTCGTCCCGCAAGCGGTTGGCCACATCCCGGGCCTCCTCCATCCCCCCCTCCTTGGGTGTGAGAATGATTTCTGCCCCGAAAGCCCGCATGGTCTGGCGCCGCTCCAAGGACAGGTGTTCGGGCATCACCAGCACCATGCGGTAACCCATGATGGCTGCCGCCATGGCCAGGGCGATGCCGGTGTTGCCGCTGGTCGCCTCGATCAGGGTGTCGCCTGGCCGGATTCTTCCCCGTTGCTCGGCACGTTTGATCATGTATAGCGCCGGACGGTCCTTCACCGAGCCGGCCGGGTTGTTGCCTTCCAGCTTGGCCAGCACCACGTTGCGGGTCCTGCCCGGCAAGCGCTTGAGCCGCACCAGGGGCGTCCCGCCGACGAAGTCCTCGATGCTCGGGTAGCGGACGTTCTTGCCCGCACTTGCCTCGTTCATACAACTCCACGCTTCGGGGTTGGAATCGTCTCGGGCATTATCCCATCCGTTGGCCCATCAGGGCGAGCCCCGGAGCAGGGCGGTCACGTAGCGGCGAACCCCTTCCTCCACGGTGAGGAACGGTTTTTGATAGCCGGCCCGGCGCAGGGCACCCACGTCCGCCTGGGTATAGCTCTGGTACTTGCCCTTGAGATCGTCGGGAAACTGAATGTACTCGACGATGCCCTGCTCCCGCAGCGCCGCCAAGGTGAGGGGCGGCAAGCCTTCGGCCGCCCGGCAGGCGTTGACGGTGGCGAGCGCCACGTCGTTGAAAGATTGCGATGCCCCCGTCCCGACGTTGAAGATGCCGGAGATCTCCCCGTGCTCGAGGAAGTACATGGCCACCTCCACCACGTCCTCCACTGAGACGAAGTCCCGCCGCTGCTCGCCGTCGCCGTAGCCTCCGGAACCCCGGAACAGGCGCACCCGTCCCTCGCGCCGGTACTGGTGGAACAGATGGTAGGCCACGGAGGCCATGCGGCCCTTGTGGGACTCCCGCGGCCCGTACACGTTGAAGTAACGCAGGCCTACGATCTGCCCGGTTGCCTCCGGCAGGCGGCGCCGCACTACCTGGTCGAAGAGGAACTTGGAGTAGCCGTAGACGTTCAGGGGTGCCTCGAACTCCCGCGCTTCCTTGAACACGGTGCCCGCGCCGTAGACCGCCGCCGAGGAGGCGTAGAGCAACGGCACGCTCTCGTTCTGGCAGAACTCCAGCAGGGCCAGGGAATAGCGGTAGTTGTTTTCCATCATGTAGCGGCCGTCCGTCTCCATGGTGTCGGAGCAGGCCCCCTGATGGAGCACCGCTGCCACGGTGCCCTCGAACTCGCCCTGCTGGAGCCGCTCCAGGAACTCTCCCTTGTCCAGGTAATCGGCGATGTCGCAGTCGGTCAGGTTACGGAACTTGTCCGCGCGTTGGAGATTGTCCACAGCGAGGATTTGGTTCTCGCCCCGCTCGTTGAGCGCCTTGACCAGGTTGGAACCGATAAAACCGGCTGCGCCAGTGACGACGTAATAGAGGGAAGCCATGCCTTCGTCGATCCTTTACAAGTTCAGAGGTGATCCTCGCCTGGCCCGAACAGCTCCTCGGGCCTCACCACCGCTGTGCCCAACTTGCCCACCACGATGCCGGCCGCGCGGTTGGCGATGCGCACTGCGGTGGGAAGATCGGCCCCGGCCGCCAGCATGACCCCCAGGGTGCCGATGACCGTGTCCCCGGCGCCAGACACGTCGAACACTTCCTTGGCGTCGGCCGGTTCGTGCAGCACATCCCCCTGACGGTAGAGGGTCATGCCCTCCTCGCTACGGGTGACAAGAAGCGCCGTAAGCTCGAGTTCCCGGCGCAGGCGTTGGGCTTTCTCGGTAAGCTCCTGCTCGCTCTTCCAGCTGCCTGCTACCGCACGAAACTCGCTGCGGTTGGGCGTGAGGAGCGTCGCTCCCCGATAGCGGCTGTAGTCTTCCCCTTTCGGGTCCACCAGCACCGGCTTGCCGTTGGCTACGGCGAGCTGAATCATCTGCTCGATGTGGGCAAGCCCCCCTTTGCCATAATCGGACAGCACCACCACGTCCGCCTGGGGCAGCAGGCGCTTGAAGTCCTCTAGCTTGGAGGCGAGGACCTCGTGGGACGGCGGGGTCTCGAAATCGATGCGCAGGAGCTGTTGGTGGCGAGCGATAGCGCGCAGCTTGATGGTAGTGGTGAGCTGGGCATCCCGATGCAGCACCGCCTGTACCGACTCCCTGGCCAGCAGCCGCTCCAGGGCTGCGCCCGCTTCGTCGTTGCCCACCACCGAGAGCAGCCACACCCGGGCGCCCAGGGCCGCTGCGTTGCGCGCCACGTTCGCGGCTCCACCGGGCCGTTCCTCGACCCGCTCGACCTTGATGACCGGCACCGGGGCCTCCGGGGAGATGCGACTCACTTCGCCGAACCAGTAGCGGTCCAGCATGACGTCGCCCACCACCAGGACGCGGGCCGCGCGCAGATTTCGCATGGGGGGAACGGACAGAGCAGCCACGGGACATGCGCTCCTGTCAGTCGTGGATGTCACGATGGACGGCCTCCAGGGCCGCTCGGGGATCGGGGGCGCGGGTAATGGGCCGCCCGATGACCAGGTAATCGGCGCCGGCCGCCAGCGCCTCCTTTGGCCCGGCTATCCTCTGCTGGTCATCCCCGGCCGAACCCAGAGGCCGCACACCGGGCGTCACCAGGCAAACACCCGGGCCCAGGGCGGCGCGCAAGCGCGTCGCTTCCAGGGGCGAACACACCACGCCATCCAGGCCGCAGGCCCGAGCGAGGCGTGCGAGTCTGAGGGCCGCCTCCTCCAACGTTCCTCCGATGCCCACGTCTTCTAGGTCCGAAAGGGCGAGGCTCGTGAGCACCGTCACGGCCACCAATCGGGGCCGGTGGCTGAGACCCGCCAGGGCCTCGGCCGCCGCAACCAGCATCCCCCGCCCGCCCAGGGCATGGACAGTAAGCATCCATACGCCCAGTCGGGCAGCCGCCCGGCAGGCCCGAGCCACGGTGTGGGGAATGTCGTGGAACTTGAGGTCCAGGAACACGTCGAACCCGCACTCCGCGAGCTCCTGGACCAGCCGCGGTCCCTCGGCCACGAACAGTTCCTTGCCCACCTTCACGCGGCACAGCCGCGGGTCCAGAACGCGGGCAAGCCCCAGGGCCTCTTGACGGGAGCCCACGTCCAGAGCGACCACGATGCGCGGATCGCTGTTCAATGGATGAGCTCCTTTTCTTCGGTACGCAAGGGCGGATACGTCTCCCAACCTCCGCAGGCAGGGCAACGCCAGTAGTATTGGCGGGCGCGGAAACCGCAGGCTGAGCATCGATACATGGCCAAGCTGCGGGTGTGGTTCTGGACCAGGCTTTTGATCAATTCCAGGTCCGAGCGGCGGGCGGGCGGGGTTTCCAGGAGCTGGGCCTCCAGCAACCGGTCGAGCCCGAGGAGGGTGGGATGGCGTCTCAGCTCCTCTCGCACGAGCCGGTAGGCCGCCTCGGTGCCCTGCAGCTCCAGGGTCGCCCGAAACACCGCGTCTAGGAGGTCCACCGAGGGCTGCAAGGCCAAGTAGCTGCGCAGCAACTGCAGCCCCTCCTCCGGCTTGCCCAGTTGCCGGTACGCCCCCATCAGCCGCTCGGCCACCAGGGCGAAGTAGGCGGGATCCTGGGCCTCGATCCGCTTCCACGCCGCGATGGCGCCCTCCGGGTTGCCTTGCTGCATTTCCAGCTCACCGAGCAGGAGATTTGCGCGCACGCACTTGCGGTTCACTTGGAGCGCCTCCTGCAGCCGCTCGCGCGCCTCCTGCGGGCGCGAATGCATCATGGCGGCGGCCGCCTGCTCGCAGTAGTAGTTGGCGATGTCCTTGGCGCTCGACTGGCCCGTGATGGCGTCCATGCGCCGGGAGGTAGCGATGGCCTTGTTCCAATCTTTTTCGGTCTCGTAGATATCGAGGAGCTGCTTGAGGGCCGCCTGTTCATGCCGCGTCCCTTCGAGCTGGTGCAGCAGTTCCTTGGCCCGGTCCAGAAGCCCGGCCCTGAAATAGTCCTGGGCCAACTCGTAGAGGGCGTCCTCGCGAAACTCCCGGGGCAGGTCTTTGCGCTCCACTAGGTTCTGGTGCATACGGATCGCCCGCTCCACCTCCCCACGCCGGCGGAACAGGCTCCCTAGGGCGAAATGCAGCTCGATGGTCTCCGGGTCTACCTTCACCACCTCGATGAAGGCTTCAATCGCCTTGTCCGGCTGCTCGTTGAGGAGGAAGTTGAGGCCCTTGAAATAGGACGAGGGAACGCGCCGGGATTCGGACAAAAGCTGGTTGATATCCACTCGCGCCGCCATCCACCCCAAGGCGAAGAACAGGGGCAGGGCCAGCAACCACCAGTATTCAAACTCCATGGCACTCGGCAGACGGGGTGCGATCGGACGATCGTGAAATCTCCGGACTAGGCTCGGGAGTTCGGGGGCGACTGGGTCTGCAGGGCCTGGGCCCTGCGCCGGCGCCGCCCGAGTTCGCCGATGAACCCGGCCAGGAGGCCCACCCCCAGCCCGGCCAGGAAGAACACGAAGATCACCAGGGCGAGGGGCGCTTGCCACTCCATACCCAGGTAATAGCGGACCGTCACCGGATCCATATTCTTCAGGGCGAAGGTGAGCAGCAGAAGAAACAGGACGATGCGAACGATCCAGGAAAGAATGCGCATAAGCGAATCGCCGGCGGAAAAATCTTCAGGGCGGTAGGATCCTCGGGCGGCGCACCGGGCATCGGAACACGCCCCGCCGCCGCCCATGCACGCCAGCCGGCCTGGCCGCCCTGGGCGGCGCCAGGAGCTCAGGACGACGACTGTTTCTTGCTGTTATAGTCCACCCGCTCCCGTAATTCCTTGCCGGCCTTGAAGTGAGGTACGTACTTCTCCGGCACCTCCACCTTCTCGCCGGACTTGGGATTGCGCCCGATGCGCGGTGGGCGGTAGTTCAGGCCGAAGCTGCCGAATCCCCGGATCTCGATTCGCTCGCCTTTGGCAAGGCTGGAAGCCATCGCATCCAGAATCATTTTCACCGCCAATTCAGCATCCTTCGCCACCAACTGGGGATGGCGCGCCGCCAGCCGCGCGATCAATTCCGACTTGGTCATGGTCAAGCCCTTATTCTTCGGTATTCTTCCCATCCAGCTTGGCCTTGAGCAGCGCTCCCAGGTTGGTGGTGCCCGCGTTGGAAGTGCTCTCGGCCGCCATCTTCTGCAGCGCTTCGTTCTGCTCGGCCAAGTCCTTGGCCTTGATGGACAGGTTGATGGTGCGGTTCTTGCGATCCACGTTGATGATCATCGCTTCCACGGTGTCGCCTTCTTTGAGTCGCGTGCGGATGTCTTCGACCCTATCGCGGGACACCTCCGACGCCCGCAGGTAGCCCTCCACGTCGTTGTCGAGCTGGATCACAGCGCCCTTGGCATCGATGGACTTGACGGTGCCCGAAACGATGGAATTCTTGTCGTGCTTGGCCACGTAGGCCGTGAAGGGGTCGCCTTCGAGCTGCTTGATGCCGAGAGAGATACGCTCCCGCTCCACGTCGATGGCGAGTACTACCGCCTCCACCTCGTCGCCTTTCTTGTACTGGCGCACCGCTTCCTCGCCTGGGATGCTCCAAGACAGATCGGACAAATGCACCAGGCCGTCGATGCCCCCCGGAAGCCCGATGAAGATGCCGAAGTCGGTGATGGACTTGATTTGCCCCTTCACCCGGTCGCCCTTCTTGAAATTCATGGCGAATTCTTCCCACGGGTTGGGCATGCATTGCTTCATTCCCAGGGAGATGCGCCGGCGCTCCTCGTCGATCTCCAGGATCATGACCTCCACCTCGTCACCCACCTGCACCACCTTGGACGGGTGGACGTTCTTGTTGGTCCAGTCCATCTCGGACACGTGCACCAGACCCTCGATGCCTTCCTCGATCTCGACGAAGGCGCCGTAGTCGGTGATATTCGTCACCTTGCCGAAAAGGCGCGTGCCTTGCGGATAGCGGCGGGAGATGCCGACCCAGGGATCCTCGCCCAGCTGTTTGAGGCCCAGGGAGACCCGGTTCTTCTCCTGGTCGAACTTGAGCACCTTGGCGGTGACCTCGTCGCCTACCGAAAGCACCTCGGAGGGATGCTTCACCCGACGCCACGCCAAATCGGTAATATGCAGCAGGCCGTCGATGCCGCCCAGGTCCACGAACGCCCCGTAGTCGGTGATGTTTTTGACCACGCCCTTCACCACCGCCCCCTCCTTCAGGCTCTCGAGCAGGGCCTGGCGCTCAGCACCGAGGGTCTGTTCCAGCACCGCCCGGCGCGACACCACCACGTTGTTGCGCTTGCGGTCCAGCTTGATGACCTTGAACTCGAGCTCCTTGCCCTCGAGGGGGGAGGTGTCTTTCATCGGCCGGATGTCCACCAAGGACCCGGGAAGGAAGGCGCGAATGCCGTTGATCATGACGGTAAGGCCGCCTTTCACCTTGCCAGCCACCACTCCCCTGACCAGCTCGCCCTTTTCCATCGCCTGCTCCAGGTCGTGCCAGGCCGCTAAGCGCTTGGCCCGCTCCCGGGAAAGCCGAGTCTCGCCGTAGCCATCCTCCAGCGCCTCGATGGCCACGCTCACGAAATCGCCCGGCTTGACCTCGATCTCGCCCCGGTCGTTACGAAACTCATCGATGGGAATAAGGCTTTCCGACTTGAGCCCTGCGTTGACCACCACGTAGTTGGGATCGACCCGGACGACCTCCGCGGTGATCACCTCGCCCACGCGCATCTCCTTGCGCGCCAGGCTTTCCTCGAACAGGGCCGCGAAAGTCTCACCGGTCTGGGATGCAGGGGAAACGTTAGCCATCATCAAAAAAGTCCGATAAAAAACCCGCTTTATTGCTCGAGCGGGATGAGTTGATAAACAGTCACTTGCGTTCCGCACCGGCAGCTCATGCGATGCCGCCTGGCAAAGAATTCCGGTGACAACCCTAGCGAGCGCGTTCAAAATCCCCGGGAACGCTCGCCCTTCCCCGGGACAGGGAAACGATGATCAACGAATCGTAGACCCCATACCGGGGGCGCTCAACACGGCGCCAAGGACCGATAGCGCTCCACCACCGTCCGCACGATCTCGTCGACGGTGAGCGAGGTGGTGTCGATCAGGACCGCGTCCTCGGCCTGTTGCAAGGGCGCCACGGCCCGTTCCCGATCCCGGCGGTCGCGCTCGGCGATCTCCCGAACAAGGTCGCTCATGCTAACACGCATTCCTTTGTCCATCAACTGCTTATAACGGCGCCGAGCCCGTTCCTCCGGGCTGGCGGTAAGAAAAATCTTCAGCCGCGCGTCGGGAAAGACCTGGGTACCCATGTCCCGCCCTTCGGCCACCAGCCCCGGCGGCCGACGGAAGGCTCTCTGGCGAGCGAGAAGGGCGGCACGCACTGGCGCCAGGGCAGCCACCCGAGAGGCCGCCTGGGACACCGCTTCGCTGCGGATCGCGTCGGTCACCTGCTCCCCGTCCAGGATCACCTGGTCGCCGTCGAAAACGGGCTCGAGCCTGCGGGCCAAGGCCGCCAGCGCCTGGGGATCGGCAAGCCCGATGCTTTGGCGTTGGGCAAGCAAGGCTACCAGGCGGTAGAGGGCACCGCTATCCAGATAATGGAACCCCAGGGCCCGAGCCACCCCCCGGGCCACGGTTCCCTTGCCCGAGGCAGAGGGACCGTCGATGGCGATCACCGGGGGGGGTTGTTCCAGATTGCCCTGGGTCACGGCTCACCCCGAGGCCACTCCTGCCCCGAATGCTCCTCGATATCCAGGCCCACGCTGCGGGCCGCCGGAACGAAACCCGGGAACGAGGTGGCCACGTTGGCGCAGTCCAGGATCTCGATGGGCCCGCTGGCCCGCAGCGCCGCCACGGCGAAGGCCATGGCCACCCGGTGGTCGCCGTGGCTGTCCACCACCCCGCCCCCGTAGGCGCCGCCCCGGATGCGCATGCCGTCGGGCATCGGCTGAGCGTCCACCCCCAAGCGGCGCAGGCCTTCGGCCATCGCGGCGATGCGGTCGCTCTCCTTCACCCGTAGCTCCTCGGCACCAGTCACCAGGGTTTCGCCGTCCGCGCAAGCCGCAGCGATGAAGAGTACGGGGAATTCGTCGATGGCGAGGGGCACCAGCTCGGGCGGCACTTCGATGCCGCGCAGCGGCGCATGCCGCACCCGCAGGTCGGCGACCGGCTCTCCCCCCACCTCCCGCAGGTTCAGGAGGGTCACGTCGGCGCCCATGCGCTTCAAGATTTCCAGCACGCCGGTGCGGGACGGATTCACCCCTACGTGGGTGAGGGTCAGATCGGACCCGGGCGCGATGCTTCCGGCCACCAGGAAAAAGGCAGCGGAGGAGATGTCTGCGGGCACTTCGATCTCGCAGGCGCTGAGCGTGCCACCCCCTTCCACGCACACGGTGGAACCGGAGGAGAACACCGGGTAGCCGAAGGCACGCAGCATCCGCTCGGTATGGTCCCGAGTGGGAGCGGGCTCGGTGACGCAGGTGCGCCCGCTGGCGTAGAGACCCGCCAGCAGAAGAGCCGATTTCACTTGGGCGCTAGGCACCCGCAGGGTATGCTCCACCCCCTTGAGCCGGGTGGTGCCGTAGACCGTGAGGGGCGGCCGGCCTTCAGGAGCCGTTTCGATGCGTGCTCCCATGCGCGCCAGGGGCTCGGTCACCCGCCGCATCGGTCGCCGCCGCAGGGACGCATCTCCGGTAAGCACGGAGGTGAACGGCTGCCCGGCCAGCAATCCCGCCAGCAGCCGCATGGAGGTGCCGGAGTTGCCGCAATCCAGCTCCCGAACGGGCGCCCGCAATCCTCGCAGGCCAACGCCGTGCACCGAGACGCGGCCTTGCACCGGACCTTCGATAGGCACGCCGAGGGCCCTGAAGATGTTCATGGTGGCTAGGGCGTCCTCGCCTTCCAGGAAGCCCGTGATCCGGGTCGTGCCCTCGGCGATGGAGCCCAGCATGATGGCTCGGTGGGAAATCGATTTGTCCCCGGGGACGCGCAGCTCACCGCGCACCGCTCCGCCAGGGTTGATGCGATAGACAGTGCTCATCGTTTCTCGTCCAGTCGTTGGCGTGCCTCTCGGGCCCGGGCGAAAAGCCGCTCGAGGGCTTCCCCGTCTTGCTGGGCCAGCTGGCTGCGCACCTGATCGAGCCTGGCTCGCAAGGCGTCGAGCAGCTCGAGCAACGCCCCGCGGTTGGCAAGGCACACGTCGCGCCACATCTCCGGAGAGCTGGCAGCGATGCGGGTCATGTCCCGGAAGCCGGGGCCGGCAAAGCGTAGCAGGATCTCAGCCTCCGGCTCGCTCGCGATGAGATCCATCAGGGCAAAGGCAACCAGATGGGGAAGGTGGCTCACGGCCGCCAGAATCCGGTCGTGCCGCTCCGGGGCCATCTCCACCACCCGCGCCCCGCACGCTTCCCACAGGGCGCGTACCGTGTCCCGGGCCTGGGGATCGGTCTCCGGCAGGGGCGTAAGCACCACGGTACGGCCCCGGTAGAGAGCCGCGCTGGCCGCGCCCGCACCGCTTCTTTCCGCACCTGCGATGGGATGGGCGGGAACGAAGCGGGGCAGGTGATGGCCGAGCAGCCTGCGGGCACTGGCCACCACGTCCTGCTTAGTGCTCCCCGCGTCGGTCACCAGGGTGCGGCCGTCGAGGTGGGCCGCGAGCCGGGCCATGAGGCGCACGTTCTGACCGACGGGCGCCGCCAGCAGCACCAGGTCGGCCCCGGGCAGGGCCATCTCCAGGGAGGCGGCTGTCTCGTCCACCACGCCAGCGGCAATGGCTTGCTGCAGATTGGCGCGGCTTCGCCCCACCCCCACCACCCGCTCCACCCGGCCCGCCGCTTTCAGCGCCAGAGCGAAAGAGCCCCCGATGAGGCCCACGCCCGCCACCACCAGTTTGTTGAGCCGGACGTGCTTCACCCGGCCAGCACCTCCCGCAAGGCGGCGAGAAAGCGAGCATTCTCCGACTCCAGCCCCACGCTCACCCGCAGGTGTTCCGGCAGGCCGTAGTTTGCCACGGGACGCACGATCACCCCTTTGCGCAGGAGCGCCTGGAACACGCCGTTCGCGTCGCCCACCCGGAAGCACACGAAATTGCCGTAGGAAGGTATGAAAGACAGCCCGAGTTCCATGAGCCCCGCGGTGATCTGGATCATCCCCGCCCGGTTGAGGGCCACGCTCTTGTCCACGAACGCCGCGTCCTCGAGCGCCGCCACCGCGGCAACCTGGCCCAGGGTGTTCACATTGAACGGCTGGCGCACCCGGTTCATGATGTCGGCGATGGATGCCGGCGCCAGCGCATAGCCCACCCGCAAGGCCGCCAGCCCGTAGGCCTTGGAAAACGTGCGGGTCACTACCAGGTTGGAGAACTCCCCGATCCAGGTCTCGCTGCGGCTCTTCAAGTCCTGGGGGAGGTACTCGTAATAGGCCTCGTCCAGCACCACCACCACCGTGGGCGGGACACGGCGCAGGAAGTCCAACAGATGGGCGGGGCTCACCATCGTCCCGGTGGGGTTATTGGGATTGGCGATGAATACGAGGCGGGTATGCTCTTCGATCGCCTCCAGCATGGCTTCCAAATCGTGGCCGTAGTCCCGCGCCGGCGTCTCGATTCCTTGGGCGCCAGTGGCCTGCACCGCCAGGGAATAGACGGCGAAAGCGTGCCGGGAGTAGACCGCGGACAGGCCTGGAGCCAGGAATACCCGAGCCACCAGCTCCAGCACGTCGTTGGAGCCGTTGCCCAGTACTACCTGATCCATGGCGACCCCCAGCTTGCGGCAGAGGGCCGCCTTGAGCTCGTAGCCGTTGCCGTCGGGATAGCGGGCAAGCTCCGGCAGCGCCTCTCGCACCGCCGCCACCGCCCGGGGGCTCGGCCCCAAAGGATTCTCGTTGGAAGCCAGCTTGATTATCTCGGTGAGCCCCAGCTCCCGCTCCAACTCGGAGATAGGCTTGCCGGGCTGGTACGGCGCGATGGCGCGCACGTAGCCGGGCGAGAGCTCACATACGTCCACCCTCAGTCCTTGGCGCACGGGTATGATCCGAGGATCTTGAAAAGGGAGGCCCTCTCCCGCACTTCGGCGAGGGCCGCCGCCACTGGGGCGTCCTCCCGATGGCCCTTGATGTCCACGTAGAACACGTATTCCCATAGCCCGGTGCGCGAAGGCCGAGACTCCAGCCGGGTGAGGTCGATCTGGCGGCGGGCGAAAGGCTCCAGCAGGTCGCGCATGGCGCCCGGGCGGTTGGTGGTGGAGATGACCAGGGAGGTCTTGTCGGCCCCCGAGGGACTCGCGTCCTCGGGGCCGATCACCAGGAATCGGGTGGTATTGCGTGGGTCGTCTTCGATGTTCTCCGCGCACACCTTGAGCCCGAAGCGGCCGGCGGCGCGCCGGCTGGCAATGGCCGCAGCCCCCGGCTCTAAGGCCGCCAAGCGGGCCGCCTCTCCGTTGCTCGGCGCCGTCACCCGCTCGGCGTGGGGGAGGTTGGCCACCAGCCACTGCTGGCACTGGGCGAAGGACTGGGGGTGGGAGTACACCCGTTTCACCTCCCCGAGGCTCCTGCCGTTGAACAGCAGAGCCTGGTGGACCTGCAGCATGATCTCCCCGCAGACCTTGAGGGGTGTCTGCAGCAGCAGGTCCAAGGTACGGCCCACGGCGCCTTCGGTGGAGTTTTCCACTGGCACCACGCCAAGGTGGGCACGTTGGGACTCGACCGCGCGGAACACCTCGTCGATGGAGGGATACGGGACCCGCTCGGCGCTCGCGCCGAAGCGCTTGATCGCCGACTCCTCGGAGAAAGTGCCCTCCGGCCCCAGGTAAGCCACCTTGAGCGGCTCCTGGAGCGCCCGGCAGGCGGAGATGATCTCCACGAACAGCCGCTCCACGGCTTCCGGCGGCAGCGGTCCGCCGTTCAGTTGCTTGAGCCGCTTGAGCACCTGCGCTTCCCGCCCCGGCCGGTAGACGTTCCCGTTCTTGAGTCCGCCGATTCGCCGCGCTAGCTCGGCGCGCTGGTTGAGGAGCTTGAGCAGCTCGGCATCCAGCGCGTCGATGCGGCTGCGCAGCTCCTCAATCGGCTCGCTCATGGACGTCTCCCGCAGGCAGGTAGCGCACCGCCAGCACGCCCGGGATGGCGGCGATCTCTTCGATCACCCTAGGCGGCGGCGGGCTGTCCAGATCCACCAGGGTGTAGGCGGCCGCACCCCGAGACTTGTTCAGCATATTGTGGATGTTGAGCCCGGCCCGGGCCATGGCGGTGGAGATCTGGCCCACCATGTTGGGCACGTTCATGTTAGCCACCCCGATGCGGTAAGGGGATTCCCGGGCCATCACCACCGTCGGGAAATTGACCGAATTCACGATGTTGCCGTTTTCCAGGTAGTCCATCACCTGATCGACCACCATGACGGCGCAATTGTCCTCCGCCTCCTGGGTGGAGGCGCCCAGGTGGGGCAGGGCGATCACGGCGGGATGATGCACCAGATCGGGGTGGGGGAAGTCGGTCACATAATACTTGATGCGGTGCTCGGCCAGCCCGGCGAGGACGGCCTCTACGTCTACCACCCCGTCACGGGCGAAGTTGAGCAGGATCGTCCCCGGCTTCATCTTGTGCACCAGCTTGTGATCGATCAGGTGGCGCGTCATCTCGAGCAGGGGCACGTGGACGGTCACGAAGTCGGCCGACCGCACCAGCTCTTCCAGAGTGTGGGCCTTGCGCACCTGGGAGGGCAGGCTCCAGGCGGCCTCCACGGTGATTTCCGGGTCGTAGCCCACCACCTTCATCCCCAACTTGATCCCGGCGTCGGCCACTAAGCTGCCGATCGCCCCCAGGCCGATGACGCCCAGGGTCCTGCCCGGCAGCTCGAAACCGGCGAACTGCTTCTTGCCCTCCTCGATCAAGCGGTGCAAAGTGGTCTCGTCCCCCATGAGTCCTTCGGTGAAGCGGATTGCCGGCACCAGGTTGCGGGCGGCCATCAGCATGCCCGCTACCACCAGCTCCTTCACCGCGTTGGCGTTGGCCCCAGGGGTGTTGAACACCGGCACGCCTCGCTCTGTCATGCGCTCCACGGGGATGTTGTTGGTCCCGGCCCCGGCGCGCCCGATGGCTTTCACGCTCGCCGGGATCTCCATCTTGAGCATGTTATAGGAGCGCACCAGGATGGCGTCCGGCTCCGGAACATGGGGCCCGACCGTATAGCGCGACCCGGGGAAGCGCTTAAGACCTTGGGGCGAAATATTGTTGAGGGTGAGGATGTGGAAGCGCTCGGCCATGCCCAGTGCTCAGCCGTGTTTCGCTGCGAATTCGCGCATGAATTCCACCAGCCGCCGCACTCCCTCGATGGGCATGGCGTTGTAGATCGACGCCCGCATGCCGCCCACCGAGCGGTGCCCCTTGAGCTGGACCAGGCCGCGCTCTTTGGCCTGCCGCAGGAATTCTTCATCGAGGGCCGGATTGCGCAGCGTGAAGGGCACGTTCATGCGGGAGCGATCCGCCTTCGCCACCGGGGAAGCGTAGAAATCGCTCGAATCGAGGAAATCGTAGAGCAGGCGGGCTTTCTCTTCATTGATCCGTTCCATCGCCGCGAGCCCGCCCTTATCCTTGATCCACTCGAAGACCAGACCGGCGATGTACACGGCGAAGGTGGGCGGGGTGTTGAGCATCGATTCGTTGTCCGCCTGCACCTTGTAGTCGAACACGCTGGGAGTGACAGCGAGTGCCGATCCGATCAGGTCCTCCCGCACGATCACGATGGTGAGCCCCGCCGGGCCGATGTTCTTCTGGGCGCCGGCGTAGATCAGGCCAAAGCGGTTCACGTCCATCGGCCGGGACAGGATGTGGGATGAGGCGTCCGCTACCAGGGGCACATCGCCCGTGTCGGGAATCCAATGGTATTCCACACCGCCGATGGTCTCGTTAGACGTGATGTGCACATAGGCCGTGTCGGCAGAGAGCCTCCACCGGTCTTGAGGCGGCACGTAGCTGAAGTTGCGATCCTCGGCACTAGCGGCCACGTGCACCTCGCAGTACTTCCTCGCCTCGGCCATCGCCCGCTTGGCCCAGTGGCCGGTGTTCACGTAATCGGCCTTGCGCTTCCCCCGCAGGAGATTCATCGGCACCGCGGCGAACTGGGCCGTCGCCCCCCCCTGCAGGAACAGGACCTTGTAGTGGGCGGGGATGGCCATCAGCTCCCGCAGGTCGGCTTCGGCCTTGCGCGCGATGGAGACGAACTCCTTGCCGCGGTGGCTCATCTCCATCACCGACATGCCGCTCGCCTGCCAGTCGAGCAGCTCGTCCCGCGCCCGGGCGAGCACTTCTTCCGGCAGCACCGCCGGCCCCGCGCTGAAATTGTAGACGCGCCCCATTTACCGCTCTTCCCCTTCGCCCGCCGTGCTCACCCTCGCCTCCCCGGCGGCTTCTTCCTCCGCCTCCGACTCCACCACCTTGCCGAGCCCCGCCAGCTTCTCGGAGGCGTCCAGGTCGATGAGCCGCACCCCCTGGGTGGCGCGCCCCATCTCGCTGATTTCCGCTACCCGAGTGCGGATCAACACCCCTCCCGTGGTGATCAGCATCACCTCGTCCTCCGGCGCAACCAGGGTGGCGGCCACCACGTTGCCGTTGCGGGCGGTGGTCTGGATGGCGATCACCCCCTGGCCGCCCCGGCCATGGCGCGGGTACTCGGCCAAGGGCGTGCGCTTGCCGTAGCCGTTTTCCGTGGCGGTGAGCACCTGCCGCTCCTCCCCGTCCGCCACCACCAGGGAAATCACCTGCTGCCCCGGCTCGAGGCGCATGCCGCGCACGCCGCGCGCGAGCCGGCCCATGGGCCGCACGTCCTCCTCGGAAAAGCGCACCGCCTTGCCCGCGTCGGAGAACAGCATCACGTCCTGATGGCCGCTGGTGAGCTCGGCGCCGATCAGGAAGTCGCCCTCGGTGAGCTCCACCGCGATGATACCGGAGGGGCGGGGCCGGGAGAATTCGGACAAGGGTGTCTTCTTCACCGTCCCCTGGGCGGTGGCCATGAAGACGTAATGCTGGTCGTCGAACTCCTTCACCGGCAGCACGGCGGTGATCTTCTCCTCCGGTTGCAGGGGCACCAGGTTCACGATGGGCTTGCCCCGGGACAAGCGCGCCCCCTGGGGCACCTCGTAGACCTTGAGCCAGTACAGCCTGCCCCGGTTGGAGAAGCACAGGATGTAGTCATGGGTATGGGCGATGAACAGGTGATCGATGAAATCGTCCTCCCGCGTGCCCGCCGCCTGCTTGCCCCGCCCCCCGCGCCGCTGGGCCCGATAATCGGCCACCGGTTGGCACTTGATGTAGCCCGCATGGGATAGGGTCACCACCACGTCCTCGGGCGTGATCAGGTCTTCCAGAGACAGCTCCTGGGCCCGGGTGACGATCTCGCTGCGGCGCTCGTCGCCGTACTGCTCCTTCACGGCCCGCAGCTCGTCGGCGACGATGGCGTCCACCCGCTCCGGGCGCGCCAGCACGTCCAGGAGATCGGTGATGGCGTCCATCACTTGCCGGTACTCGGCCACGATCTTGTCCCGCTCCAGCCCGGTCAGGCGCTGCAGTTGCATCTCCAGGATGCGCTGGGCCTGGACGTCGGAGAGCCGGTAGCCCTGGGCGGACAGGCCGAATTCCGGCGCCAGGCCCTCGGGGCGGGCCGCCTCGGCGTCCACCCGCGCCAGCATCTCCTCCACCAGCGCGGAGCGCCAGGTGCGCTCCATCAGCCGCTCCCTGGCCGCCGCCGGCGAGGGGGCCTCCTTGATCAAGGCGATGATCTCGTCCACGTTGGACAGGGCCACCGCCAAGCCCTCCAGGATGTGGCCCCGTTCCCGGGCCTTGCGCAGCTCGAACACGGTGCGCCGGGTGACCACCTCCCGGCGGTGGCGCAGGAACGCCTCCAGCAGCTCCTTCAGGTTGAGCAGCCGCGGCTGGTTGTCCACCAGGGCCACCATGTTCATGCCGAAGCTGTCCTGCATCGGGGTTTCTTTGTACAGGTTGTTCAGGACCACTTCCGGCATCTCGCCGCGCTTCAGCTCGATGACCACCCGCATGCCCGACTTGTCCGACTCGTCCCGCAGGTCGGCGATGCCCTCCAGCTTCTTTTCCCGTACCAGCTCGCCGATGCGCACCAGCAGGTTCGCCTTGTTCACCTGGTAGGGCAGCTCGTCGATGACGATGGCCTGGCGGTCCCCCTTTTCCAGGTCCTCCACGTGGGTGCGGGCGCGGATCACCACCCGGCCGCGCCCGGTGCGATAGCCCTCCCGGACCCCTTCCAGTCCGTAGATGATCCCCCGAGTGGGGAAATCCGGCGCCGGGACGATCTCCATCAGCTCGTCGATGGTCATCTCCGGCCGCGCGAGGAGGGCAAGGCAGGCGTCCACCACCTCCCGCAGGTTGTGGGGCGGCACGTTGGTGGCCATGCCCACCGCGATGCCCGCCGACCCGTTGATCAGGAGATTGGGCACGCGGGTGGGCAGGCAGACGGGCTCCCGTTCTTTCTCGTCGTAGTTGGGTTGGAAATCCACCGTCTCCTTGTCGATGTCGGCCATCAGCTCGGAGGCGATGCGGGACAGCCGGCACTCGGTGTAGCGCATGGCCGCCGGGTTGTCCCCGTCCACCGAGCCGAAGTTGCCCTGCCCGTCGATCAGGGGATAGCGCATGGAAAAGTTCTGGGCCATGCGCACCAGGGTGTCGTAGATGGCGGCGTCGCCGTGGGGATGGTATTTCCCCATCACGTCCCCCACCACCCGGGCGCACTTCACGTACGGCCGGTTCCAGACGATGTTGGCCTCGTGCATGGCGTACAGGATGCGCCGGTGCACCGGCTTCAAGCCGTCCCTCACGTCCGGAAGCGCCCGACCCACGATCACGCTCATGGCGTAATCCAGGTAGGAGCGGCGCATTTCCTCTTCGAGGCTGACGGGAACGGTTTCTTTGGCGAACGAATCCATGGCCGAAACGGCTCACATGACGGGAAACGGGCTCGGCGCCTGTGGCCTCTCCGGCATGGCGCAAGGGCCCAATTCAAAATATAAAATTTTATCATGGACAACCGGGCACGGACTATCCGCGGTTCCTGGTTCCAGGTGCCGGGAGCGCGCGCAAGGGGTTGACATAACGAAGATTTCAACCGGATAATGCTTCTACGCCCTAGCGCGGATCAGCCTCGCTTAACAGAGGTGTTGGCTTTACCTGTCGAGGCGCAAAGGGAGTCCCGGAGCATTCCTTGAACATTTCCCCGCCGGGGCTCGCATTGCTTTTTTTTTTCGGAACGAACAAGAAAGGTGCAAGCATGAGAACTCTTTCCCCGAAGCGTCTAATGTTGGGCCTGACGGCTGCCGCCGTTCTCGCCTCGGGCCCGGCGCTCGCTGCCGCGGACAAGTCCGGCTACTGGGTCGACTCCCGCGGCACGGTCACCAAGAATAGCTACGGACAGTGCTGGCGCGCCGGCTACTGGACCCCGGCGATGGCCATCGAGGAGTGCGATCCGGACCTGGTGAAGAAGGCCGAGCCGCCCGCGCCGCCCCCGCCGGCGCCCGCGCCCGCCC